>ULTV01034037.1_pt1 | contig 51216 bp, 58 predicted proteins | sample 1957931 | NCBI WGS metagenome assembly ULTV01 (sample SAMEA4835743, study PRJEB28245) | human gut metagenome | biome: gut microbiome; material: fecal sample | place: Denmark | collected 2008
ATCTCTTCGGGGGACTTGCGCTCCCCCTTGATGCCGATAATGTTCAGCTTGCGAGCGGGGATGTCGATCTCGATGAGGTCGCCCTCTTCCACCAGAGCGATGGGACCGCCGGTCTGGGCCTCAGGGCTGCAGTGGCCGATGACGGGGCCGGTGGATGCACCGGAGAAGCGGCCATCCGTGATGAGGGCGATGCTGCGGCCCAGCTCCTTGTCCGAGCTGATGGCCTCGCTGGTGTAGAACATCTCCGGCATGCCGCTGCCCTGAGGGCCTTCGTAGCGGATGAAGACGGCGTCGCCCTTTTCCACCTTGTGGTGGAGCACGGCGTCCAGACATTCCTCTTCGCTGTCGAAGGGGCGAGCGCGGAGCACAGCCTGGAACATCTCCTTAGGGCAGGCGGTGTGTTTGATGACCGCGCCCTCCGGGGCAAGGTTGCCCTTCAGGATGGCGATGCTGCCGTCGGTGCCGATGGGGTCGGAAGCCGGGCGGATGATGTCGGCGCGGGTCAGCTTGATGCCGCAGCGGGCATTCGCCTCGTCCAACAGCTGCTGGCAGTGCTCGTAGAAGCCGTTCGCCTTCAGCTCGTCCAGATTCTCGCCCAGCGTCTTGCCGGTGATGGTCATGGCGTCGAGATGGAGCACATCCCGGATCTCCTCCATGATGGCAGGCACGCCGCCGGCATAGTAGAAGAACTCTGCGGGCCAGCGGCCGGCCGGGCGGATGTCCAGCAGGTACTTTGCGCCGCGGTGGAGACGGTCAAAGGTGTCGCCGTCGATGGAGATGCCAAATTCATGGGCGATGGCAGGCAGATGGAGCAGGGCGTTGGTGGAGCCGGAGATGGCCGCGTGGACCATGATAGCGTTCTCGAAACTGTCCATCGTCACGATGTCGCTGGGGCGCAGGCCCTGTTTTGCGAGGACGACGGCCTGATAGCCGGCCCGGCGGGCGTACTCCACCAGGTCGGGGCTGGTGGCCGGCAGCAGGGCGCTGCCCGGCAGGGCCAGACCCAGAGCCTCAGCCATGATCTGCATGGTGGAGGCGGTGCCGATGAAGCTGCAGGCGCCGCAGCTGGGGCAGGCGTTCTGCTTGGCCCAGTTGAGCTTTGCTTCGTCGATCTCGCCGCGCTCATACTTTGCGCTGTACATACCCAGCTGCTCCAGCGTCAGCAGCTCCGGGCCTGCGTGCATGGTGCCGCCGGTGACCACCACCGAGGGGATGTTCACCCGGGCCAGGCCCATGAGGTTTGCGGGCATACCCTTGTCGCAGCTGGAAATATAGACGCCGCCGTCAAAGGGGGTCGCGTTGGCGTGGATCTCGATCATGTTGGCGATCATCTCGCGGCTGGCGAGGCTGAAGTTGATGCCGTCGGTACCCTGGCTCTCGCCGTCGCAGATGTCGGTGGCAAAGTACCGGGCGCCGTGGCCGCCGGCCTCGGCTGCGCCCTTGCAGGCGGCGTTGACCAGCTTGTCCAGATGGCCGCTGCCGGGGTGGCTGTCGCCAAAGGTGCTTTCTACGATGATCTGAGGCTTGGAAAGTTCATCCGGCGTCCAGCCGGTACCCAGACGGAGCGGGTCCAGCTCGGGAGCCAGCTTGCGCATTTTTTGACTAGTGAGTTCCATAACAAATCCCTGTATCTTCCATGATATTTGGCGTGTGCGAATGATATTTTAGACGAGGCCGACTGCGTGGATGATGACCAGCACGATGAAGGCCACGATGCCGCCGAGGGCGTTGGTGGTGGTGAAGTACTTCAGGCCCTGCTTGGTGTCAAAGCCGTACAGGGAGGTGAAGATCCAGAAGCCGCTGTTGTTGACGTGCCAGCCGACCATGGAGCCGGCGCCGATGGCCAGAGTGGCCAGGACGGGGTCGAGGCCCAGAACGGTCATCAGGCCGCCCATCAGACCTGCAGCAGTCATGGCGGCGGTGGTCATGGAACCGCAGACGGTCATGAGGATGGCTGCCATGATAAAGGGCACCAGAACGGCGGGGAAGCTGCTCTCGGCGATCATGCCGCCGATGGTGGCGATGGCTTCGTTCTCGCGGAGGATGCCGCCCATGGCACCGCCCATAGCGGTGATGAGCAGAGCGCCGATGGCGATCTGGAGGGCGCGGCCCACCCAGTTGTTCATGACGATCTCGAACCAGGAGCTCTTCTCGGTCAGCTTGCAGCCGGTGCCGTCAGCATTGGCTTTCTTGACGACCTTGTCCTTGCGGCCGCAGATCAGGCAGCCGACAGCAATGATGCCCATGAACAGAGCCAGAACGGTGTTGCCGAAGGTGTTGAAGAAGTTGTAGGCGGCAGAGCCTTCTGCGGTGAACAGCTTGCCGATGGAGCCGATGGCGATCATCACGGCAGGCAGAAGCAGGGGCAGGAAGGAAGCGCCGGCGCTGGGGGTGTTGTCCTCCTTGATGAGCAGGGCGTTTACATCGTTGGTGTCTTCCACAGCCTCGATGCCCTCGGTGTACTGGGGCAGGGGAGCGACGTACTCGCCCTTGGCGTAGACAGGACGCAGGCCGAGGTAGCAGACAACGAAGGAGATGACGGAGCAGATGAGGCCGATGATAATGACAGTGCCGATGTCAGCGCCCAGCAGGATGGAGACAGCCAGGATGCCGGGGGTGGGAGGCACCAGACCGTGGGTCAGAGTCAGGCCGAGGTTAACGAAGGGAGCGACCTGCTGCATACCCAGCTTCTTGCGCTTGGCAAGTATGGCGGAGATGGGGGCGTTCAGGATGATGGCGATGTCGCCGAAGACGGGGATGCTCATGATGAAGCCGGTCAGGGACGGTGCCAGCTCAAGGCACTTGCCCTTGAACTTCTTGATGAAGAAGTTGACCATGCTGGTGGCAGCGCCGGTGTCATTGATGCCCGATGCAATGACTGCACCAAAAATAATCATAACACCAATGGAGCCTAAGGTCGAGCCGAAGTATTTGGTAATGGCAGCAAAGGTGTCTACAAGGGTCTTGCCGGAGGCCAGACCGCAGAAGGTGGCGGTAAGGAACAGCACCATGACCGGGTGCATCTTGAATTTCAGGGTCAGAACGGTCAGGATGATGATCGCGACGATCAGCATGATCACAAAATGTAGAGGTGACATAATGTACTCCTTTTAAGCTTACAGGCACTGGTTCTTTTCCAGTGCGGCATAGGTCGTACGATAGGCGTTCTCGATGACCCACTCAGGGGTCTTGGCCCAGTATTCGGGGCGGAAGGTCTCCACCGAGACCATGCCGTCGTAGCCGCAGCATTTCAGGGTCTGCAAAAAGCTGTCGGTGTCCACGACGCCGGTGCCTGCAAAGCAGCGCTTGTCCTGCCCCATCTCGCTTTCGGGGACGTCGTCGGCGCTCATCAGGTGGACGGCAAAGATCTTTTCGGGCTGCACGTTTTTGATGGCGCTGAAATCGTTGCAGTGACCGTTGAGGTGGATGTTGTAGGAATCGAACACGAAGCCTGTGTTGTCCTCGTCCACGGCCCGCACGATGCGGTCGGCGGCCTCAATGCTGCGCACACAGCTCTTGCGCAGGCCAACCAGCTCGAAGCAGAGCTTCATGCCGTAGGGCCGGGCCAGCGCCGAGAGCTTTTTCAGGATGCGGATGCACTCCTGCTCTGCAGCGGCTGCATCACCGGTGAACACCCCGCTGGGGTCGAGGGGCGGCACGATGATGACGTAGCCGCTGCCGATGGCGCTGCCCACCTCACAGGCCAGCTTGAAGTCCTGCATGGCGAGGTCATCCCAGTCGGGCGTTTCGTCCGGCAGCATCCCCTGATGCAGGTAGACGGCGTTGATGGCGTGGGGCTTGAGCCGATGCGTTTCGAAAAATTCCTTGAGCTGCTCTACCGTGTGCTCCTTGAGCCAGCCCCGGAGCAGATCAAGTCGTATTTCGATGTAATCGAAGCCGGCTTTCTCGCAGAGGGCGAGATCCTTTTCCAGAGTAGAGCAGTCGCGGGCGCAGGCTTCATTATAAGAGGTCTTCATAAGCAGCAGCACTCCTTTTTGCCCATCTCAGCGGATGGGGAATTTGATGACGGAGTTGGTCTGGGTGCTGCGGTAGATGGCCTCGAACAGCTCCACGGTCTTGCGGCCGTCCCGGGCGTCCACCAGGGGCTTGGTGTGGGTCTCCACGGCGTGGAGGAAGTCCTTGATCTGCTCCTGATGGTAGTAGTACATGGAGTCCACGCTGTTGAAGAAGTCGCAGTCGCCCTTCTTCCAGTCCTCCAGCTTGTCGGCCTCGCCCTCAACGGTCCACAGGTCGTTGTAGGGCGGCTCGGTGATGGTGGACATACCGGCGATGAACATTGCGCCGCCGTCGGTCTGGACGCCCACGCCTGCACCGTTCTCGCCGAAGACGTGTACCTTGCCGTAGAGGGCGGGGTTCTGGCTGTTGCTGACCACGATGTTGCCCACGGCGCCGCTCTTGAATTTGACGACGGCCACGGCGGTATCTTCCACTTCGATGTAGGGGTGGTTCAGGTTCTTCCAGACGCCGTATACTTCATCGACGTCGCCCATGTACCACAGCAGCAGGTCGAGCTGATGGGGTGCCTGGTTGACCAGAACGCCGCCGCCTTCGCCCTTCCAGGTGCCGCGCCATGCGTCGCTGTCGTAGTAGGCCTTATCACGCCAGCCCAGCATGGTGACCATGCCCAGCACCGGCTTGCCGATCTTGCCAGCCTCGATGGCTTCGTGGATGCGCATACAAGGGCGGTAGAAGCGGCGCTGCACCATCGTGCCGATGGTGACGTGGTTCTTGTCGCCTGCCTCGATAATGCGGTCGCAGTCAGCGAGGCTGGAAGCCAGAGGCTTCTCGATGAGGACGTTGCAGCCGTTCTCCGCTGCGGTCACAGCGGGGTCGCAGTGGATGGGGTGCGGGGTGCAGACGCTGACGACGTCCAGATGTTCTTTCTGGATCATCTCCGCAATGTCCGAGTAGGCGTGGACATTGTATCGCTCTGCGAAGGCTTTTGCACGCTCCAGATTGGCGTCACACACGGCAGTGAACTCGCTGTTCTCCAGCTGGGCGTATGCCTTTGCATGGAAATCGCCGACCTTTCCGCAGCCGATGATACCGGTTTTCAACTTCATTGTTCTCTCCCTTTCTTGATGCTCTGAACAGGAAAATTGTCGCACGACTTTTTCTGGCTTCATGATACCACTTCCGGATTTTCACAGCAAGTTGTTTCCGGAAGCTTCTACTTTTCCCACATTATGCGATTTTTTGATTGTGCATTTTGCTCAAAAATGAAGGAAAATTTCGTCGTGTGAACGAATTGAATCGAAAATGTAAACTTTTTTGCAAAATCAGTCAGACAACTTTTGCCGCGAAACAGCAGCCTGAAAATCAAAAAAGAGGTGCCGTAGCACCTCTTTGCAGTGTCATTGTTCCTGATTTTCCAGCTCCCGGTTCCGTGCATCGTAGATCTCTTTGATGGCGGCCCGGTTATAGGAAATGTGCATCGTCATGGCGCTGCGCGCCCCTACGGGGTCGTGCTCGGCGATGGATTTTGTGATGGCGCGGTGGGTGATGATGGTCTCCTGCCGCAGGCGGCGGTGGGTCAGGTTCACGAACATCAGCACCGCTGTCTCGATGATGGAGATGATCTGCTCCACCACCTTGTTCTTGCTACACCGGGCGATGTAGGTGTGGAAATCGATGTCGTCCTGGATGTAATAGAGGTCATGCTCTATCTTATATTCCACAGTGTCGCACAGGTCTTTCAGATGTTCGATTTCTTCGTCGGTGGCGTTGTAGGCTGCCAGCTCGGCGATGCCCGGCTCCAGGATGAGGCGCAGGTCCACCAGATTCATGGCCAGCGTGACCTTATCTTCTACGTTGCGCAGATTCAGAGGGTCGAGGTCGGTGGGGACGAGGTCTTTTACATAGGTGCCGGAGCCGCGCCGCGTCTCGAGGACGTTCCGGGAAACCAGGAGCTTTACGGCTTCCCGCACTGTGCTGCGGCCTACCCCGAACATCTCCGCCAGCTTGAATTCGTTGGGCAGTTTGTCGCCTGCCTTCATGGGCAGCTTTGTGATGTACTCGTACAGCTGCTCTTCCACCTGCTCGGCCAGCAGGGTGTTTTTGATGCCAGAAAACGATGACATATCTTTTTCCTCTTTTATTTTATACGAACCAGCGACCCGACCACTTCACAATGTGCGCTGTGAGGGAACATATCCACCGGCGTGAAGCCCTCGGCGCGGTAGCCTTTCTGGGTCAGGAGAGCGAGGTCGCGGGCCATCGTCTCGGGGTTGCAGCTGACGTAGACGATGCGCTTCGGGGCCATGCGGGCCACGCTCTCGATGAAGGCGGGCGTCGAACCTTCCCGGGGCGGGTCCATGAAGACGACGTCGGCCTTCTGGCCCGCGTCGGCGGCTTCCCGTATCCATGCGGTGGCGTCGGCGGCAAAGAAGCGGGCGTTTTTTACGCCGTTGTGCTTTGCGTTGCCGATGGCGTCCCGGACGGCGTCCCGGTTCACTTCCACGCCCACCACCTGCCGGGCCTTGTCAGAGGCCGTCAGGCCGATGGTGCCGATGCCGCAGTAGGCGTCGAGGACGACTTCTTTGCCGGTGAGGTGGGCGGCGTCCACGGCCAGCCCGTAGAGCACGGCGGTCTGGACGGGGTTCACCTGATAGAAGCTGCGGGGGCTGAGGGCGTAGGTCTTGCCGCAGAGGGTGTCGAGGATGAAGCCCTTGCCGTAGAGGACTTTTTCGTCCTCGCCCAAAACGACGCTGGTGCGGCGGGGATTGTAGTTCTGTACGACGGTGGTGACGGGGACGCCCCGCTTTTCGGCCTCGGCCAGCAGGGCTTTCACGAAGTTCTTCGCGCCGGGCAGCACGGGCTGGGCCGTGACCAGCACCACCATCACCTGACCGGTGGCGACGCCCCGGCGGAGCAGGCAGTGGCGGAGCAGGCCGGTGCCTTTGTCCTCGTTGAAGGGCTGGTAGCGGCAGGCGTTGGCGGCGGCGCGGACGGCCAGCATCACCTTGTCCAGTACCTCGTCCTGCAAAAGGCAGCTCTCCACCGGCAGCACCTTGTGGGTGCGAACCGCGTAGATGCCGGAGGTGAGTTTTCCACCGGCAGCGGGGGCAAAGGTGGAAATCACTTTATTGCGGTAGTGGTAGGGCGTTTCCATCCCCCGGATGGGGGCGACAGGGCCGTATTTGCCCAGCAGGGCGCGGACGTCGGCTTCTTTCTTTTTGAGCTGTGCGGCGTATTCGGTGGCCAGCATTGGGCAGCCGCCGCAGTTTTTGGCGCGAAGTTTGCAATCCATTATCATATCCTCCTGAAACCAGACCGCAGGGTCCATTGCCTTACGGATGGCAGTGCATTTTCATCCAGTACGAGTTGAGCGGCCTGCCAAGGGCTCCCCTAACAGGGAAGCCGACGAGCGCAGCGAGACTGAGAGGTTTAACCGTACGGATCATACAGGTCATATTCTTCCGATTCTGCGTGCTTTTCGTTCAGTACAGCGATGGCCTGTTCCAGCTCGCTCTGGGAGCAGCCGCTCTCGCTCACCAGCGCCCGCACGGCCTGTGCGAGGTCGCCGCCAAAGACGGTGTCCAGCCGCTGGCGCATGGTGTAGACGCCGTAGGCCCGGCGAGTGACGGTGGGGGCGTAGAGGTTGTGGTTCTGCTCTTTGGTGCAGGTGACCCAGCCCTTCTCTTCCAGCCGGTATAAAAAGTTCAGCACGGTGGCGGCGGCCCAGCCTTTTTCGGCCAGACGCGCACCGATGTCCCGCCGCGACACGGGCGGTTTGCAGTCCCACAGGGCCAGAAGCACCTGTTCCTCCGCCGCCGAAAGGGCTTTCAGCCTGTCCGGAATGCCATACATGGGGGCGATCTCTCCTTTATGAGTAAAAAAACTTGATTTTACATTTGTCTTAGATACTGCTATTGTACCAAAAATCAGGAAAGAGGACAAGAGCAGAAAACCCAGCAGTCATGCGGTTCTCCACCATCTGTTTTACAAATGTCTCTGAAAATGTCCTCTGCACGATGACATTTGTGCGCTTTGTGCGCCCGCCCGGGCTTTGACGGCTCAACTTTGTGCAAAGATGCTCTTGTTTTGCACCCCTCAAAACCATTATACTACGGACAAATCCAGAGCACAACGCCCGAACGGGCCGTCAGATAGAGGAAAAGGAGAGAATCCGTCATGGCACGAGTTTATAATTTCAGCGCAGGTCCCAGCATGTTACCCGAAAAGGTGCTCAAGCAGGCTCAGGCAGAGCTGCTCGAATACGGCGGAAGCGGCCAGAGCGTGATGGAGATGAGCCACCGCAGCAAGTGGTTCGACGCCATCATCACCGACACCGAAGCCACCCTGCGCCGGGTGATGAACATTCCCGATAATTATAAGGTCGGCTTCTTCCAGGGCGGCGCGACCCAGCAGTTCGCCATGGTGCCGCTGAACTTCATGACCACCGGCAAGGCCGACTACATCGTCACCGGCAACTTCTCCAACCTGGCCGCAAAGGAAGCTGCAAAGTTCGGCGAGGCCAAAATCGTCGCGTCCAGCAAGGATAAGAACTTCACCTACATCCCGGACGTGAACGCCATCGACTACGACAAGGATGCAAGCTACATCCACATCTGCCAGAACAACACCATCTTCGGCACCCAGTATGTCGAAGTGCCTCAGGTGGAGGGTGTGCCGCTGGTGGCGGATATGAGCTCCATGATCCTCTCCAAGCCCGTGGACGTCACCAAGTACGGCTGCATCTATTTCGGCGTCCAGAAGAACGTCGCCCCCGCCGGTATGGCCATCGCCATCGTCCGGGACGACCTGCTGGGTCACGCCGCCGACAATGTACCCACCATGATGAACTACACCACCCTGCTGGCCAAGGACAGTATGTACAATACGCCGCCCTGCTGGTGCATCTACATGACCGGTCTGGTGCTCAAGTATCTGGAAAATGACATCGGCGGTCTTGCCAATATGCAGAAGATCAACGAGGCGAAGGCTAAGGTCCTGTACGACTACCTCGATGGTCAGGACTTCTTCAATAATCCTGTGGAGCACCGCTACCGCAGCACCATGAACGTCACCTTCACCAGCCCTGACCCTGACCTCGACAAGAAGTTCTGCGCTGAGGCCGCAGATGCCGGTTTCGTCAACCTGAAGGGTCACCGCCTCGTGGGCGGTATGCGCGCCTCCATCTACAACGCAATGCCGGCCGAGGGCATCGACAAGCTGGTGGACTTCATGGAGAAGTTCCGCAAAGAGAATGCATGAGTTTTTGTGTATAGGAGATAGGAAAGTATGTTCACCATCAAAACCCTGAACGCCATCAGCCCGGTAGGTCTGGCAAAGCTGAACAAAAACCTGTTCGATGTCTCGGTGGACGCCGACGCCCCCGACGGCATCCTTGTCCGCAGCGCCGACCTGCTGAACACCACCTTCAATGACAACCTGCTGGCCATTGCCCGTGCCGGTGCCGGTGTCAACAATATTCCTCTCGACCGGTGCAGTGAGCAGGGCATCGTGGTGTTCAACACTCCCGGTGCCAACGCCAACGCTGTGGCGGAACTGGTCATCGGTATGCTCATCGCGGGCAGCCGCAATGTGGCTGCTGCTGCCCAGTGGACTCAGGGTCTTGCCGGCGACCCCGCCATGGCAAAGAGCGTGGAGAAGGGCAAAAAGCAGTTCGTGGGCAACGAGATCAAGGGCAAGACCCTCGGCGTCATCGGCCTGGGCGCCATCGGTTCCCGCGTTGCCAACTGCGCCATCGAGCTGGGCATGGAAGTCTACGGCTATGACCCCTATATCTCCATTGATGCTGCGTGGAACCTGAGCAGTCAGGTCCACCACTGCGTCAACCTGAATGATATGCTGCCCCTCTGCGACTACATCACCATCCATGTGCCGTATCTGCCCACCACCAAGGACACCATCAATACCCAGACGCTGGCCCTCTGCAAGGACGGTGTCAAGCTGCTGAACTACGCCCGCGGTGAGCTGGTGAACACCGACGCCCTGCTGGAAGCCCTTGACACCGGCAAAGTGTCCGGCTACATGACCGACTTCCCCACGGAAGCTCTGCTGGGCCGTCCGGGCGTCATCTGCACACCTCATCTGGGCGCTTCTACCCCGGAGGCCGAGGACAACTGCGCGGTCATGGCCACCCAGGAGCTCAGCGACTACCTCAAGAACGGCAACATCACCCACTCGGTGAACATGCCCGAGGTGCATCAGCCCCGCGCCGGCGGCAAGCGCATCTGCATCATCCACAAGAACGAGCCGGGCATGATCAGCCAGATCACCGCCCTGACCACGGAGGCGGGCCTGAACATCGAGAACATGGTGAACAAGAGCAAGAAGAACATGGCCTACACCATGCTGGACGCCACCGGTGCCGTGAATGATGCACTGGCCGCGAAGCTCTCGGCCATCCCCGCCGTCGTCCGGGTGCGCATCCTGTGATGCTGCGATAAAATTTTCTGAGGCCGCTGCCCTGCCGGGGCGGCGGTCTTTTCGTAAGCGGATGCGCTTGAATCCCGTCATTGACCACAGCAGGGATTTGCGGTAAAATCATATCAGCCGGAGTGTCGGCCTGCGCGGCCCGCCCGGCTGAAGATGATGAATACAGGAGGTTTGTCCATATGAAGGCCAAAAGATTGCTTTCGCTGCTTCTCACAGCAGCCCTCATGCTGAGCATGATGACCCCGGTGCTGGCCGCCTCGGCAGAGACCGAATTGCCCCGCGCCTCTCAGACCCGGCTGGAAGAGACGAATGAAGTCGTCTCCATTCGTCTGCAGGCTGCCGGAAAGCTGGTCTATGGCTCCCCGTTCGAGCTGTCGGTGGTCACCCGCCCGGCGGACGCGCAGTATATCGGCGTGGTACTGGGCATCAAGGGCGAAGCCAAGGGCTATGTCACCCTCGTGCTCTCCGATAAGCTCCGCACCCTGCTCAAGATGATACCCCTGCCCCGCAAGATGTCCAAGACCCCTGATCAGGTAGAAGAGTTCAATGTCTACGCCTATGTCAAACAGCTCATCGACGGCAACGACGTCAGTGTGCTGCTGGGCGTGGCCGATGAGGTCGTCAAGGTGATGGATACCCTGAAATTCTATATCCCCACCCTGAAGGATATGTCCATGGGCCTGAAGCTCTCTCTCGAGCTCATCCGCCGCTACCTTCCCGAGGGCGCGTTCAGCCGTATCTATCTGGATGAACAGCCCGTGGATTCGGGCAGCTATGTCGCGGGTGCCGTGGCGCTGGAATCCGGCGATTTGAACACCGCCGGTGTGGCCATGTTCAAGATAAAGCCCAAGACCGAGGGCGTCCGCCTCTACTGGGCCGAAGACCTGCCCGCCGGGATGACGCTGGCCGAGGCTGAGGCACACAATGTCGGCGCTCTGCTGGAGTCGGACGGCGTGGTGGTCGATAATGCCAAGGTCACCTGTACTTATAAAAAGAAGGGCCTGTTCAGCAGCAAGTCCACGGAGTTCCCGACGCAGCCGGGTATCTACACCCAGACGGCAACAGTCTCCGGCAACTATTCCTGCGAGAAGATCACACGGACCATCGTCATCAGCTAAAGGGTGCTGTTCTGAAAAAAGTAAAATGAAATGAGAGTGCCGCTGCACGAGGAATCGTGCGGTGGCACTCTTTTTTGCGTGTACACACGAAAACAAATTTTGGAAAAAACACACGCAATCTGTTATGTATATGTACGGGGACAACGTATTTGAGAAATGCGGGATAAACCGGGACGGGGCGGGAGAAGTCGGGAAACCCCGCTATTTCAACGGGAAACGGCACTTTTGAGGCGGGAACGGCCCGCAGTTTAACAACAATCTTGAGATCATGGGCGTCGGCGGCGGTCGGCGTCCTTTTTTCATGCCCAGGAGGCCCAGGAACGGCCCACAACGGCGGCAGCGCGGCGGGCGCGACACACACCCGCCGGATGCAGAAACCCCCGGAAAACCGCGTAAAAACGGCCATTCCGGGGGTTATTTGCAAAGAGGGGGCCGCTCGGCGACGTCCCGGAAGTCACAGCAGCAGACCCAAGAGGACGAGCTTCGCAGCCCTTGAGGATAGTATAGCAGACGGGACAGCGAATGGCAAGGGGGTCAGGCGTGCTAACGAGGCGTTAGAGCGTGCGAATTTTGCTCGAAAAACCGAGACTTCGGCGCAGATCGGCGCGGACGGGGGCGTGCGTAGCCCGTGCGAGGCGTGCGTGGCATCTGCTCAAAACAGGGGCAAACCGGGGCGTGCTCAAAGTGACATTCCTGGCAAAACCTCAAAACCGTGTCACTTTGCCGTTTTTCCCGGGTTTTTCTGGGGTTAGAGCCCCAAAAACGCCCTACATTCCAAAGTGACAGAAAAACGATTTATAACTAAATCAAAACAGCACAAAAAATCAGGCGGTTCCATCCCGGGCATCAAGGCCCTGGGAAGGGCCGCTTTTTTCGTCGCCGCTCCCTTCGGCATACGTCCAGTAAATAGACTCCATCTTTTTCTCAACGTACTTCTTGTACTTGAAATAAACGAGGTCAAAGACGTCCTCCCGCTCATGCGACGGAAGGAGCCGGAACATGGCTATTAGATCGGCTTCCTCTTCTGACAGCGGCGAGCCGTCACAGGTGAGCCCCTGCTCCTGCTTGTACGCGGTGAGGTCGTCTCTCTTATTTTCGAGACTGTCGTCGAGGCCGAGAAGTCGCCCTGCGCTGATCTCGAAATAACGTGAAAGGGCGACGAGCGCATCGTACCCAGGCTTACTCCTGCCCCGCTCCCAGTCGCCGACGTTGCCATTTGAAACGCCGATCGCGCGAGCAAGCTCAACCTGGGAGACGCCCTTTTCCGCTCGTAATTGTTTCAATAAATCGCTAAACATAGTACACCTCTTTCTCGAATTTACGCAAATAATCTCGTAAATGTATTGACATTCTCTTATTTACGAGATATACTACAAATAGATTTAATTCTAAAGCAAGTTAAATCATATCACACCCCCAGAAAAAAGGAAAGGGGAAAGGGAGGCGATCTCATTGAGACGCGGCAAGAAGCCGACCAGAAAGCAGAAGATCAGGCTCGGACAAGCGGGGCTCGCCCCGGAAAACTGGCTGGTCGTCAGACAGAAGCCGAACGGAGAGCTCATTGTTCTCCACAAGAACACGAACACAATCCGCGTCATCCCGCCGCTGGCCGGATGACCTCAACAGGAAGGAGCAGCAGCATGAACAGATACAAGATCACCTACATCGTCGACGAGGGCGAGACCGAGACCGCATACATCACCGAGCGGACAGAAGCAGCGGCCCGGAAGGTTTTCAAGGCCGCGAGCAAGGGCCGGGAGATCACGGACGTGGAGCTTGACGACACCGACGTCCCCGCCACAAAGGAGCAGGAGCGCGAGACCCTCTCCAAGATCAAGCAGATGGTCGAAGAGCTGGGCCCGCAGAGCTACATCGCCGCCGCATTTGAGGGCTGCTTTGATGTCGCCGAGCTGAACATCAGAGACGACGCAGCCTACAGCCTCAAGGCCAGGGTCGAGGAAGCTGAGGAGCGGCTCAAGGAGATGGGCAGCGTTTACAACGCCGCCAAGATGGACGCCACCCACTTAAGAACGCAGCTCGACAACGCCTTCGTTCAGCTTAAGTCGGCGCAGGAGCAGATTGCCACACTCAAGCGGAGGCAGTTACCCGAGCAGCTCCGGCGAGACCTCTGGGTAATGGCAACGAACGAGGCTGAGGCAAGTCGAGCCAAGATGGCGAAGGCGGCGCACAAGATGGCCGTCTGCGCCGACAATCCAAATTGCGTCGGATTTAAGGAGTCCGTCGCAGAATACCGCAAGGAAGAACAACGGGCAGAGTCCATGGAACAGATGGCAGACGAGTTGGACGCCATGGAGCCCAAGGGAGAATAAGCCGAAACGCCCTCCGGGGCGTCGCCGGGAGCCGCCCTACCCGGCCTGACGATGGCAGGGCAGAAAGGAAGACAGCAGCATGAGAAAGATTAAGAAGATCAACGGCTTCCTGGTCGTCCGTTTCAACGACCGCGAGAAGCGCAACTACCCCGACCTCGGGAGCTTCGGCGTCATCGACGCCGAGCAGTACACCGGGGACATCGACTTCGACCGCGACGCGATGGAGTACACCGACGCCGACTGCATCGAGGTCGCCGTGGAGCAGGCCCGGGGCCTGGAGTCCGAGTCAGACTTCTCCGAAGAGCCTCCCGTCTGCACCGTGATCGTGGAGAGCGACGCCGAGTGCTCTGAGGAGGAAGTCGAGCCGCAGCTCATGATCGCCGGGTGGGAGCAGCAGCTTGAGACCCAGGTCGAGAGCAAGCACCACCCCGACATCGACGCTAAAGCGGCGGCGCACGAGCTCCACGGCTTCAAGGTGGCCCTGTACCGCCTGGGGATGATCGACAAGAGCGAGACCGAGGTAGACTCCGACCACTTCGAGCCGAACGGACTGGAGGAGCCGGAGCCGCCCAGTCCAACCGAGACGGAGCCCGACACCTTCATCCATGCGAACAAGGGCATCCGAAGCGAGCGGACGGTGCGGAAGGTCTACGGCCTGGGACTTATGCTCGCCCGGGATTGCCCGCCGAACGACTGCAAGGTCTACCTCAACATCTTCAACATGGCCCGCGAGTTGGACGACGCGATCGAGACGGTCGGTGAATATCCGGCCATGGTCATGCGGAAAGCCCTCCACGACCACATCCGGGAGCTCGCGGAGATGTACGAGAACAACTACGCCGTCCAGAAGTTCAAGGAGGGGATGCAGCCGTGACCGGGCTCGAGATCATCAAAGCAACAACCGCCACGGCGGGCGACATCGCGGACATCATCTCCAAACCGTGCCCGCCGGTCATACCCGAAACGTGCGACCGGCTCTCCTGCCGGGAGTGCTGGCTGGCGTGGCTGGTCACGGGCGAGCCGCCCAAAGAGAAAGGGCCGTCCGATGAACAGACGGCCCAGGGTGATGCTCCTACCTACTACCGCCCACCCGCTCAAGCAATCCAAGAGGCAGCGGAGAGGGTCAGGGAGGGACGACTGGAGTACGCGGCGGAGGCACTTACTCGTCGCTCTGGCTCAGAAGGGTCTCGACGGCCTTAAAGGCGTAGGCCCTCGCGACTACTGACGTCGCATAATAAGTTTCCCGGCAGACGGCAACGATCGCCGACTTCTGGGCCTCGGTGAAACCGGCGTCGGCGTGCTCGTCGGAGTCGAGAATGGCGGAGCGGAGACGCTCACCGAGGATAGTCCAGTCAACATCACGGCTCTTGTCAACCTCGTCGAGTACGCGCTCGACGGCATCAAGGGTAGCATCAGCCACAGACAACACCCCCTTCCTGGGCTGGTAGCCTCACCCCAATTATACCGGCCCGGGGAGGAAAATGGAAGGAGAGCAGCATGGCAAACGTACAGGAATTACAGACCGCGATCGGCGAGATGCTGGTAGCACGCCGGAACGCGGCCTACAGGAAACGGGACGCGGGCGACCCTCGCAACCCCTTCCAGGCAAAGATCGGGCTGGAGAGGGAGTTCTACGAAGCCTCCCAGAGCGTGCGGACTTACGACCTCATTCTCAAATTGCTTGAGAACGAAACCAAGCGCGAGGCTCTGAAACGCATGAGACCCGCGCGGGTCAAGATCACCAAGGCTGTCGACAGGATGGTGGACATCTATGTCGGAGCCGGATTGATCGCCCTGGCGACCCTCGGGTTCGCGGCGGCGTTCGTACTGCTCCGGCTCCCGCTCCCCGCCGTACAGGCGGCGGCGTTCATCGGCGTCGCGCTGGCCCTGGCCTACGCGGTGGCCCGGAAGTAAATCTAAGAACGAAAGCAGAGAAAGGAGGACAGCGATGAGAGGCCCAAACAAGAAGCTCACGCCCTTCGGCAAGCTGGTCGTCAAGGCTCTCGCAGACCAGGACATGACAAAGGCGGAGCTCGCCGCCGAAGTGGGCGTAGCACCCCAGTATTTGAGCTATATCCTTAACGGCACCCGCTCGGGCGGGAAGTACCTCCCGGCGATCGTCGCGGCCCTCGAGCTCGACCCGAGGAAGGTCGAAAAGGCGATCGCGGCATAACCCCAACAGAAGGGAGGGACAGAGGTGCCGGACGTATTCATCACCATCGAAGAGGCAGCAGCCTTCGAGGGCATCAAGTACAACACACTCATCCAGAGGATGAAGCGCAACCCCAAGCAATACAAAACGCAGACCCAGGCCCGGGAGGGCGGAGGCAAAGATCAAGTCTTGATCTCCGTCGCCTCCCTGACCACGAAGGCGCGGAAGGCATACCGGGCCGCGCAGAAGGTAGACGGGAGGGATGTCATCATAGACCGCAGAGCAGCAGAGGCGACGCCCTGGTATGTGGACGCCGACCTCAACCACTACATCGAGAGCAACAAAAAGAGGTTCTACGAGGCGGTCGAGCTGGCCGCACGGGTTCAGGACTTCATCGACTACGACGGCCCCGACCGCACGGCCTACGCCGAGCGGTTCGCCCTGGGCCTGGGCGTGAGCCCGCAGACCCTTTACCGCTACACCCAGAACGTTCTCGAGGCGAACGCCTGGGCCCTCAAGCTGGAGAAGGAGGACGGACAGAACCGGGACTACTTCCGAGCCCTGGCCTTGTGCCGGAAGCCGAAGGAGACGGGAACCTTCCCGAGCCTGACGCCGGAGCAGAAGGCTCTCATCGAGAACATCTGGTTCGACCGCCGCTTCGCCGCCAACCTGGGCACGATCGAGATGCTCTACGAGCGGTTCGAGGAAGAGGCAGAGCGGCGCGGATGGGAGAGCTACCCCTCAATTAAGACAGTCGCCCGCTACATCAAGTACCTCATGGACACCCCGGGCGCGGAGTCGGCCCGCTACCTCGCCGCCAACGGGACGAGGGAGTGGAAGAACAAGAAGATGGTCAAGGCCCGCCGCGACGCAACGAGCCTCGAGGTCATGGAGTACGTCGTGGGCGACGAGCACACCTTCGACTTCTGGGTACAGTGGACGGCACCGAACGGCAAGGTCAAGGCCGTCCGCCCGAAGCTGGTCGCCTGGATGGACATGAAGAGCCGCTGCATCATCGGCGACGTGGCGTGTGTGGACGCCAACTCCCAGACCTTGAAGGAGTCGCTGGTCAAGATGATCTACAGCAACCCGGGCGGCGTCCCCCACATCCTGCACGTCGACAACGGCAAGGACTACACCGCGAAGACGATGACTGGGCAGAACCGCAAAGAGCGGAAGATCGACTTCTCCTTCGACGCCGAGACGGTGGGCTTCTACCAGAGCATCGGCATCGAGGACGTGGGCCGGTCGCTCCCCTACCAGCCCTGGGACAAGCCGATCGAGCGGTTCTTCAAAACCGTGTGCGACAAGTTCTCCCGCTGGTTCGAGTCCTACACCGGCACCCTGACGGGCTCCAAGACCTACGCCAAACGGCAGAAGGACGTCGACAAGATGCTGGAGCGCGGCGAGCTGCTGACGATGGAGGAGTTCTTCGAGGTCTGGACGAGCTGGAAAGAAACCAAGTATCACACGCGGGTACACCGTGGCCTCAAGGACGCGGGCGAGAAGTGGGTCACTCCGATCGAGATGTTCGAGAACGGCCCCCGCTACGAGAAGGCCGCACCGCCCAGGGAATACGCGGCGATGCTGCTCATGAAGGCGGATATGGCTACCGTCCGTAATGTCGGCATCCAGAAGTTCAATACTGTTTACTCCGACAGCGAGCTCGGCAAATACGTCGGTCAGAAGGTCGGAGTCAAGTGGGACATCGACGACGTCAGCAAGCTCTATGTCTACGACAACACGGGACACAAGATTTGCGAAGCGGTCTCCGCCGAGATCCTGGGCTTCGCCGGACACTGTTCTCAGGCAGCTCTTGAGAAGCACATGAAGGCCCAGAAAAAGCAAAAGCGCGACGCGGAAAACCTGCTCGAGGATTTTACTACTCCTTACGAGCTGCGAGTGGAACAGGGCCGCCCGTCCGACGCCGTTGGCAAGCTCGACCTGACCATCAAGGCCAACAGGAGTCCCAAGGTGATCTCTCTCCCGAACGACAAGGAGTTCCGGGCGGAGGCCGCAGCGGCAACCAGGAAGAAGAAAACCAATGCCGGGGACGAGTTCCTATCCGGCAAGGCAGAAACAGCCCTCTCGAAACTGAGGGCCATGAACGAATAACAGGAGGTACAACATGGAAGTCACAGCAGCAGAGCGCAACATCACCTACACCGAGGCCCAGAGCCTCGCCCAGAAGATCAACAACTACATCCTCACCAACCGCAGCAGCATCGCCAACGTGGCGAAGTCGATCGGCTACAGCCGCACGACGGTCTCCCGCTACCTCGCGGGCAAGTACGACAGCGACCCGACCGACCTGGAGAACAAGCTGGCCGAGTTCCTGGCCCATGAGACGGGCGAGGCCGTTGAGGTCTCCGCACCGGCGCAGGAGCCGGGAGCAAAGACCGGGCAGACGCCGGTCTTCTATGAGAGCCGGGACGCGAAAGCAGTCCTCGGCGTGTGCCAGAGCTGTCAGGAGTACATCGGGCTCGGCATCGTGGTCGCCCGAAGCGGCTACGGCAAGACCTACGCCCTCCGGCAGTACGCGAAGCTCCCCCGCGTCGCCTACATCGAGTGCGACGACACCATGAGCAGCCGCGACCTTGTGGAAGCAATCGAGCGTAGCCTGGGCCTCCCCAGCGGCTACGGAACCATCTGGCGCAGGGTCAACGGCATCCGGGAGTTCTTCAACACGAACCGGGGCTACCTCCTCATCATCGACGAGGCGGACAAGCTGGTCTCCAAGTACACCCAGAAGAAGATGGAGATACTCCGGGCAATCTTCGACCAGAGCGACGTCGGTCTTGTGATCGCTGGCGAGCCGAAGCTGGAGGCCCAGATCAAGACCTACCTCGTCCGCATGGCGAACCGCGTGGACTTCTACGCCTCGCTCCGGGGGTTGACCCCGTCCGAGGTTGAGGGCTACCTGGAGGGCTTCGAGATCGAGCCGGACGCCCTGCTGGAGCTCAAGGCCCGGGCGTGCAATATGCAGACCGGCTGCTTCCGTCTCCTCGACCGCACGCTCTCCAACGTCAAGCGCATCCTCGCTGACCGTGGCGAGGAGGTCGTCACCTTGAAGATCATCGAGCAAGCGTCCTCGATGATGATGCTCTGAGGGGAGGCGCGGACAATGAAAATGAGAGAACAGCGGCTCATCGGTGCCGCGCTGGTGATTATGTCCGGCATCTTGATCGCGTTGGCTTGCAGCGGAACCACCCCGGAAGACCGGGATGTGACTGCCGTCCTGCTGACCCTCCCTCTGGGGCTTTACATGATTTTCGCAGACTCCTATGTCCCCCGCAGGGGCAGAGTCCATCATAACAAACGCACGAAAGGAGCTTAACCAATGGCAAGAAAAAGAGTGATCGAGGCCCCGAGCCTCAAGTCCTGGGAGGACGTGAACGACGCCCTCCGTCAGATCGCCGAGGCGCAGATCGCGGTCGGCGACATCGAGAGCGATATGCAGAAGCAGATCATCGGAGCCCAGAAGGTCGCCGAGGAACAGTGCAAGCCCTACAAGGACAGCATCGCCCGCCTGGAGCGTGAGATCAAGACCTTCGTCACCGATCACCGCGACGAGATGGGCAAGGCGAAGTCGATGACCCTCACCTTCGGAGAGGTCGGCTTCCGGCTCTCCACCTCCGTCTCTCTCCCCCGCGCGAAGGAGAAGCTGGAGGAGATCATCCGCCGCCTCAAATCCCGGCAGATGACCGACTGCATCGTGGTCGAGGAGAAGATCAGCAAGGAGGCCCTCAAGAAGTACGGGGAGGACACGGTCAACGCGGTCGGGGCCACCTGGAAGCAGGGCGACGTCTTCGGCTACGAGGTCAACATCGCCAAGCTGGAGCAGATCAAGGCGGGCAACTAAGAAAGGGGGCCCAGGAATGGCAGCAGCAAGAACAGGGCGAAAGCAGCCCTCCATCCGAACGCTCTGGGCGATCGCGAAGTCGCCGGAGCTCATGCTCACGGACGAAGACCTTCACGCCGTCGTGTACCGGGAAACCGGGAAGGAGTCCATGAAGAAGCTCTCCCAGGGAGAGATCAACACCGTCGCCCGCGTCCTCCAGAACATGAAGGACGGGACAAAGCGGGACATCCGCAGCAAGCGCACCGACGAAGGGGGCGACCCCCGCACCGTCTCGCAGCGGCGTAAAATCTACGTCCTCTGCGAAGAGCTCGGGTGGAACGACGACCCCAGGCGCATCCAGGGCTTCATCAAGCGCGTCGCCCACGTTGACCGCATCGAATGGCTCGACAACGCCAAGTGCGAGAAGGTCATCGAGGGGCTCAAGGCAATCCTCGCGCGGCAGAAGCAGAAGGAGGCCCGGAATGAATAGGCCGACCGCAGCGAGCGACGAGGCCGTCCTGGGGGCTCTCGAAGGCATCGTTCGGATGCAGCGCGGCATACGGAGCAGCGACATCGACGTGTGCATCGAGACCGGGCTCGTCTTCCTCCGCATCAACTACCAGAGCCTCCCGGGAAACATCGCCCGTCGCCTTACAGAGATTGACCCCCGCGCCGTCGAGGAAATTCCAACCGCGACGGATAAGGGCGGGAGCCGGGAGAAGCAGCGGGCACTCGCCGCCAAACTGGCGAGCGACGCCGCCTTTGCCCAGGCTATCCGGGCGGCGAACGTGTACCGCGAAAAGACCGGCCACGGCCCACTCGGGCCCGATGGCTGGCCGGAAGACCAGGGAGGTGAAGAATAATGCCCCAGAAGAAAAAACGGCTCACACAGCGCGAGAAGGACAGGAGAGCGGCAATCAAGAAGCAGCTCCAGGAAGAAGGCTTCCTTCCTCCAAACAAGCCCAGGCTGAACCGCAAGAAGTTCGCCCGGGAGGTCTGGGATGAGTTCAATGCGATGGACACATTCACGGGCGACTTCTATCTTCGCAGAGCGATCGCGGCCACTGTAGGGCCGGATATGCACGAGGTAACGCCGGAACAGGTCGGCGTCCTCAAGCTCCTCAAGCTCGCGGTGGAGACAGAGAAGTTTATGAAGGCCCTCGAGGCAGAGGGCCGGGACAAGTACACAATCGGGGAATACCACGAGAAGGTCTACGCCCCGGTCATGAATTTATAACAGGAGGTTCACATCATGGCAGCAGCCAACAAGAAAACCAATGCCGCCCAGGCGGTCAACACCACACCGGCCCAGGAGCCGGAGATCAACGAAGTCGACGGGGAGCCCATCTTCCACGCTGACGAGGAGGAGGGTGACGGCGATGAGTAAGATCAAGATTTGCCTCGACGCCGGACACGTCGGCAGCAAGTACAATCAGAGCCCGGTCGTGAAGACCTACTACGAGAGCGCGATGAACTGGAAGCTGCACCTCAAGCTCAAGGCCGAGCTGGAGGCCCGGGGCTTTGAGGTCGTTACCACCCGGGCGGACATCGACACCGACCTCGGCGTCTATGAGCGCGGCGCGGCATCGAAGGGGTGCAACGTCTTCATCTCCATCCATTCCAACGCTTGCAGCACCGAGAGCGTGGACTACCCTGTAGTCTACCGGGCATACGACAATTTGAACGACGTCGACGTCCTCGCGCTCCAGATTGCGAAGAAGATCGGCGAGCTCATGGGAACCAATCAGGCGGGGCGCACGGCGACCCGGAAGAACAGCGCGGGCGGCGAATACTACGGCGTCCTCCGTGGGGCCCGGGCCGTTGGCACCCCGTTCTATATGCTCATTGAGCACAGCTTCCACACCAACACCGCCGCGACGAAGTGGCTCTCGGTGGACGCCAACCTGGACAAGCTGGCGGTCGCCGAGGCGGAGCTGCTGGCGGACTACTTCGGCGTCAAGGCCTCGCCCAAGACCGAGATCATGGGCGAGGCCCAGGCCACGGCGCAGCAGATGGCCCTCTTTTGCAGGAGCAAGAACGCGGAGCCCAAGCTGACGAGCTGCACCCTGGAGCAGCTCGCGGAAATCTTCCTGGAGGAAGGCAAGGCCGAGGGCGTTCGCGGAGACGTCGCCTTCGCCCAGAGCCTCCACGAGACCGGCTACTTCGAGTTCGGCGGCATCGTCCTCCCGAGTCAAAACAACTACGCGGGCATCGGAGCTCTGAACGGGAACGCCACGGGACAGGCCGCTACCTTCCCTGACCCCCGCACCGGCGTCCGCGCTCAAATCCAGCACCTCAAGGCATACGCATCCACCGAGCCCCTGGTCAACGCTTGCGTCGACCCCCGCTTCTCTCTGGTGACTCGCGGCTCCGCTCCCTATGTGGAGTGGCTCGGCGCGGCGGACAACCCCAACGGAAAGGGGTGGGCCGTCCCGGGCAGCGGGTACGGCGCGAACGTGGTCAAGCTCCTCGGTCAGATCATGGCCCAGGAAGCCCCTGAGAGCCCCTCTCCGGCCCCGGAGCCCGACCCCCTGGCAAATTACCCGGACTGGCAGCGGAACGGCCTGACGGCCCTTGTGAAAGCCGGAGTCATCAATTCCCCGGACTACTGGGCCAACAAGTTCGGCGAGGCAATCAAGGTCGGCGAGATCATCGGCATCCTGGGCAAGATGATGGAGCAGCCGACCGAGTAAAAGAAAGGAGGGCGGGACATGGACAATCTCTCGAAAGAGCTGACGATCGACATGATAACAGATGGAGACAACAGGACGATCGCGGAGGCAATCGGAGTCGAAAACTTCTACAAGCTCTGCGAGGTCGTAGGCGGTGCCACCATCTACCTCCCGAAGCCGGAGAGCGTCCTCAGACCCGTCCGCGACGCCCACATCAAGGCCGAGTTTAACGGCTACAATCACCCGGAGCTCGCCCGAAAATACAACGTCACCGAGCGTTGGGTACGGCAGCTTTGCGGAGACGGAAAGCTCGAAGGGCAGCTTGAGCTCTTCGACATCCTAACCGGCACGGACGGGCCGGGAGACACAACTTAATAAAAGCTATCTCTTAGAAGTGCTACATATAGAGGCTTCCGAGAGGATGGTTTACCCTAAGAGTACAAGCGTAGCTTGTACTCTTATTTTTTACCCAAAAGGAGGACGCAACACATGGACATGAACATCATCCAGAGCGCGGCGACCGAGGTACTGGTGAACCTCGCCCTCGCCGTCATCTCCCTCGCGGGAGCCTACGCGGTCTACTACATCCGCCTCGGGGCCTCAAAGCTGAAAGCGCAGACGGCTCAGATCGAGGACGAGTCGGCCCGCAAAGTGCTCGACAACGCCCTCGCGGACGTCGAGAACCTTGCGACCAAGTCGGTCGGCGCGATGGAGCAGACCACGGCAAAAGCCCTCCGCGACGCGGTCAAGAGCGGGGCCGCGAACCGCGAGGACTTGCTTGCCCTGGGCAAACAGGTCTTCAACGAGGTCAAGGCAGCGATCGTGCCGGAGGCCCAGAAGGTCATCACCGACAACCTGGGCAGCTTCGACGACTACCTGACGAAGTGCATCGAGGACGCCGTCCTGAAGGTGAAGCAGAGCGACCTGTTCATCACGCTCCCCGAGGGCGTGCTGCTTGAGGGCGACACCGTCACCGAGGAGGCTGCTCCTTCTTCCGAAGAGTAAGGAGGGGCGCACATGGACGTCGCACAGATCACCACCGTCATCGGCGCAGCAGCTTCCCTCCTTTGCACCCTCGTCGTCGGTGCTCTGACGTTCTTCATCAAGAAGACGCTCGCGACGCTGGAGGAGGCAGACAAGAGGAACGCCGCCCAGATCGCGGAGGCGAAGAAGGAAGCCGCCACCCAGATCGCGGAGGCAAAGAGAGAGGCCGCTGAGAAGATCGCGAAGGTAGACGAGAAGCTCAACGACCTCAAGGCAGACCTCCCGCTGGTGTACGTCACCCGGGAGGACTACATCCGGGTCATGAACCGGGTCGAGGATAAACTCGACCAAATTCTCTACGGCAAAGGAAAAGGAAAGGAGGAATAACAGCTCATGGCAATCATGGACGAGCTGACGGAACAGGAAGTCAGCAAGAATAAAGCTATCCGGGGCTACATCATCCGGGCCCTGGCGAAAGGCAACCAGAACACGCTCCTCGTCCGGCAGATCACGAACGCCCTCGTCGCCGATGACTTGATCTACTCCCCCGACATCTCGAAGCACATTGAGTATCTGGAGGAGGCGGGCTACATCGTTTTCACCAGCCGGACGGCGAACGCATACAACGCTTACCGAAAGGACGCCGTCATCAAGCTCACGCGGAAGGGTGTCGACCTTCTGGAGAGCACGATTGACGACCCCGGCGTCGATGTCTAAGAACGAGCGACGCCGGACACGGGTGAGCTCGACGATCGACAAGCTCCCGGATGACATTAAGGGGCAGCTCGACGTCAAGCTATCCGACACCACCAACACCTACGAGGAGCTCTCTGCATGGCTCAAAAGCGAAGGGTACGAGATCAGCAAGTCGGCGATCGGCCGGTATGCTATCCGAACCACCCAAGCCGCGCAGCGCGTCGCCGAGACCATCCAGAGGACTCAGGCAATCGCCCAGGCCGTTGAAGCGCACCCAGACCTCGACTACACGAAGGCGGCGTCAATGGTGCTCATGGACGGCCTCATGCAGCGGGTCAGCACCGCCGAGGACGACTTCCAGGAAATGCCCCTCGACAAAGCGGGGCGGCTCATCGCCTCCCTGGCCCGGAACGCGACTTATGAGAAGCGCGTCCGAGCAGACCTCAAGAAAAAGGCGGAGCTCGCCTTCGATCAGATGGAGGCCGAGCTCATGGCGGCGATCAAGCAGCACCAGGAGCTCGCGGGAGAGCTGCATGACGTACTTGCGCGGGCGAGAGAGAAGGTGCTGACCGATGGCGAAGATTGACCTCAATGAATACCTCGAACGGCTCGAGGAGCCGGAAGACCGTGAAGTGGTCGCAAACCGTGACTACCAACGGCAACTTTTTCTCGATTATGTTGTCCGAGGTGACAACTTCCCCGAACGTCGGGCGCAGCTCCTCCAGGACTTCAATGACGGGAAAGAGCTGACCGGGCCGAAGGGGCTGCGCCGGAAGCTCGGGGCGTTTGATCTTGAATACTTCGGGCGGGCCTATCTCGCGCACTACTTCGTCCGGCCTTCCCCGGCGTTCCACGGGGAGCTCGACAAGATATGGCGCGAGGGCGTCATGAAGGGCCTCGACCCCGGGGAGTCTGCAAAAGAGATCTCCCGGGCCGATGGATGTCACCGGGCAATCGAGGCACCCCGTGGTCACGCAAAGAGCACGACCTTCACCTTTAAGGACTCCATCCACGCCTCTGTCTATGCCTACAAGCATTACATCCTCATCCTGTCGGACAGTTCCGAACAGGCGGAAGGGTTCCTCGCGGACATCAAGACGGAGCTCGAAGAGAACACCGTCCTCAAGGAAGACTTCGGAGAGCTGGAGGGAAAGGTCTGGAAGTCCTCGGTCATCCTGCTCTCCAACGGTGTCAAGATCGAGGCAATCGGCTCTGGCAAGAAAATCCGTGGTCGGCGTCACAAACAATGGAGACCCGACCTCATCGTCTGCGATGACCTGGAAAACGACGAGAACGTCAATACCCCGGAGCAGAGAAAGAAGCTCCGCGACTGGTTCTACAAGGCGGTCTCGAAGGCGGGCGACACCTACACCGACATCGTCTACATCGGGACGCTGCTGCACTTCGACGCGCTGCTTGCCAATGTGGCGAAGAACCCGAGCTACAAGTCGGTCAGGTATCAGGGCGTCATCAGCTTCGCCACCAACGGAGAACTCTGGGACGCCTGGGAAGCGATCTTCACCGATCTCACCAACGAGAACCGGCAGGAGGAGGCCCTGGAGTTCTACGAGGCCAACAAGGACGAGATGCTGGAAGGCACCTCCGTCTTGTGGGAGGAGAAGCTCTCGTACTACGACCTCATGGTCATCCGCGTTTCAGAAGGCGAGGCGTCGTTCAACAGCGAAATCCAGAACGACCCCATCGACCCGGAAAACTGCACCTTCCAAGAGGAGTGGTTTGACTTCTGGGATGACGACGGGAAGCAACCCCCGGACTTCTCCGACCCGAAGTTCTTGTTCATCGGGGCGAACGACCCCTCGCTGGGCAAGAACAAGAAGTCGGACACCAGCTCCATCTTCGCTCTGGCGAAGGATACGTCCACCGGCTACATCTACGTCATCATCGCGGATATCGCGAAGCGAAAGCCCGACCAGATCATCGAGGACGCCCTGGAGGCAAGCCGCCGCCTCAAGCGAGAGTACAAGCGGCCCTACTACCAGTTCGGCGTCGAGACGGTTCAGTTTCAATACTACTTCGCCGAGATCATGCGTCAGAAGTCCGCAGCAGTCGGCGAATACCTCCCTATTGTGGAGATCAACAGCACACAGAACAAAGACGCTCGCATCCAGTCCTTGCAGCCATTCATCAAGAACGGCTACGTCAAGTTCAGCCGGAAGCACAAGACCCTCTTGAAGCAGATGACCGAGTACCCGATGGGCAAGAACGACGACGGCCCGGACGGCCTCCAGATGGCGGTCAAGCTGGCCCTCGATGTCAAAGTCGGGCGGAAGGTCGAATACAAGAGCGTCATCGCCCGCGCCCTGGACTTCAAGCGCGGAGCCTATTAAGGAGGTGGGGCATATCACCATCAAAGAGAACACCATCATCCACGACGACAGCCTCACCGTGCTCCGACAGATGGAGGCGGAGAGCATCGACGCGATCATCACAGACCCGCCCTATGGCATCAACTACGTCTCCCAGACCGGGGCCCGGATTAAGAACGACAAGTCGCCCTTCATCTGGTTCCTGTATGACGCCTACAGGGTTCTGAAACCCGGAGGAGCCATTCTCTGCTTTACCAGATGGGACGTTGAGCAGACCTTCATCGACGCGATCAAGCTGGCGGGCTTCCAGGTGAAAAGTGAAGTTATCTGGGACAAGGTTCATCACGGAATGGGAGACACGAAGGCGGCGTTTGCACCATCCCACGAGAACATCGTCTTCGCGATCAAGGGGAAGTATAGCTTCCCTGGACACAGGCCGAAAGACCTCGTTACCTTCAGCAAGCTCGGGAGCGCCCAGATGATACACCCAACAGAGAAGCCGGTGGGACTCATCGCGAACCTCATCACGTCCGTCACGAAGCCGGGAGACCTCATTCTTGACCCCTTCGCCGGGAGCGGCTCCACGCTGGTCGCGGCAAAGAAGACCGGGCGGAGGTTCATCGGCGTCGAGCTGGATGACGAGTATTTTGAGAAAGCGCACCGGCGCATCGAGGAGGCGGTTGAATGAGTAAGAAGCAAAAGCGGCAGAAGCAGCCGCAGCAGAACTCCGCGCCGCTCCGCCGCCCCGATACGAACGAGATCGCCGTCGCCCAGGTGACGGACAAGTACAGCGAGTACCCGAGCAACGGGCTCACGCCGGTCAAGCTGGCGGAAATTTTCAAGGAGGCCGACGCAGGAGACGTTCTCCGGCAGATGGAGCTCTTCGAGGAGATGGAGGAGAAAGACCCCCACCTGTTCAGCCAGCTCCAGACCAGAAAGAACGCCGTCACGGGGCTCGACTTCGAGATCATCCCGTTCAGCGATGACCCGAGAGACAAGGAGATCGCCGACTTCATCGAAGAGCAGATCAACGGCATCGAGAGCCTTGAGGACGTCGAGACCGACCTTCTGGACGCGATCGGAAAGGGCTTCGCCGTCTCCGAAATCATGTGGGGCTACGACGAGGGACACGTCGTTGTCAGGGAGATCAAGTCCAGGCATCAAAAGCGGTTCTTCTGGGATAGCCTGGATGACTCCTTCAAGGTACGCACCAAGGACGCACCCGAGGGCATCCTGCTCCCCACGAACAAATTCATCGTCCACAGGTACAAGGCTCGCAGCGGACACACATCCCGGGCGGGCATCCTCCGGGTCGTTGCCTGGATGTACCTATTCAAAAACTACGATCTCAAGGACTGGGTCAGCTTTGCCGAGGTCTACGGCCTACCGCTTCGCCTGGGCAAGTATGCGCCCGGGGCGAGCGAGGCGGACAAGGTCGCCCTCATGCAAGCCCTCATCCAGATCGGCGCGGACGCGGCGGGCATTATCCCGGACGGCACATCGATCGACTTCATCACCACGGAGAAGACGTCAAGCTCTGACCTGTACGAACGCCTCGCCCGATATTGCGACGAGCAAATCTCCAAGGCAATCCTCGGGCAGACGCTCACCTCTGACTCTGGCGGCGGAAGCTACGCCCAGAGCAAGACGCACAACGACGTCCGGCACGACTTGACCGTCGCTGACTGCAAGTCCCTTGCATCCACACTCCGACGCGATCTCATCCGTCCCTTGTGCATCTTCAACTTCGGAGAAGACAAGCGCGTGCCGCATATCCGCTTTGACTGCGAGGAGTCGGAAGACCTTACCCAGACGGCGACCATCATCGGCACACTCGTCAACGAGGTCGGCCTCCGGGTTCCGACGAGCTTCATCTACAAGAAGTTCTCCATCCCGGAGCCGGAAGCTGACGAGGAAGTCGCTGCACCCAGGTCGACAAGTGCGGGATTGACCGGGCTCCCATTCAAAAAGGAGCCAAACCCGGCGCAGATCGCGCTCAAGGCCGAAGGTGATGGCGGCGTCGGAACGCAGCAGCACATCGACAAGCTCGCATCCGCAGCCGTGCGGCACGGGGCCGGTAGCTTCAAGCGTGCCTTCGGCCCTGTTCTCAAGATAATTGAGAAAGCGGAAAGCCTTGAGGAGCTCCGCGACATGATGGAGGACAACAAGGCCGTTGCCGAGCTTTATGCCGCGATGGATGTCTCCGAGGTGGAAGAGCTGCTGCAAAAGGTCATGCTCTACGCAGACCTCGAGGGGCGGGTGCTGGAGAATGGCTGACATCGACGAGATTTTCACGCGGAAAGACATGACCTTCGAGGAGGCCGTCAGCTACTTCAAGGAGCGCGTCCCGGTAACAGCTGCGAAGTTCTACGCAATCGCCGAGGAGTACCGGGGGCTCGCCTTCACGGTCAGCGGCTACACCAAGGCCCAGATGCTCAAGCGGTTCTATGATGAGCTTCTTGCAGCCATGGAGGAAGGAAACACCCTCTCGGAGTTCCGGGCGAACATGAACGAGTTCCTCGAAGCCGAAGGCTATGAAGGGCTCGACCCGCTGCAAGCCGACAACATCTTCCGCACCAACATCCAAACGGCATATAACGTAGGGCACTACGAGCAAATGACAGACCCGGACGTCATGCAGCTCCGCCCGTACTGGATGTACGACGCCGTCAACGACTCCCACACGCGCCCGAGTCACCTTGCGATGGACGGGAAGGTATTCCCGGCAGACAGCCCTATATGGGACACATGGTTTCCTCCGAACGGCTTCCGCTGTCGCTGCACCGTGAGGACGCTCTCAAAGCGTCAGGTGGAGCAGCGGGGCTTGAAGGTTGAGACATCCTTCCCGGCAGTTGCTCCCGACCCCCACTTCTCCACCAACCCCGCAAAGGTACGCTTCGAGCCCGACATGAAAGACTATCCCGAGCCGCTGGTGAAGGCGTACCAGAACAGGGAAAAGGAGCGGATGGGCGTGTAAGCCGCTGAGAGGCCCACAGAGGGCCGCAGGGCGGCGGGCGACCGCAGGGGGGCGGGAGCCCGGAAGAAGCGAAATAGGGGCGTTTGCACGCGTGCTAACGGCCTTAGAGCAAGGCTCGGGAAGAAACCGAAGGAGGACACAGCAAAAATGAATGAGTTTTTCATCCTCAAGGGCAGCAACGTGGAGCTTGAGGGAGCCCCGGAGACGATCTCCGTCCTCCCCCTGGGCCATGTCGTCAGCTCGAAGGGGGAGTTCGATGTTGACGAGGAGAGCTACAAAGCGATGAAGGCGCAGATCGCCAAACGTGGCGTCGATCTCGTTGTCGACTACGAACACCAGACGCTCAAGGGGGTCGAAGCCCCCGCTGCCGGATGGGTCAAGGAGCTCAAGCTGGAGGACGGACAGATCAAGGCCGTCGTCGAGTGGACGCCCAGAGGGGCGCAGTACCTCCAGAACAAGGAGTACCGCTACCTCTCCCCCGTGGTCAATGTCCGCAAATCGGACAACAAGGCGACGGGGCTGCACTCTCTGGCTCTGACCAATACCCCTGCGATCGAAGGAATGACCGCAATCGTTAATTCTGAAACTTTTGAAGGAGGACAAAACAACATGGAAATCATCAAGAAGCTCGCGGAGCTGCTGGGCCTGGGCGAAGACGCCAACGAGGAGCAGGTCATGGAGGCCCTCAAGGCGTGCGTCGCCGAGAACAAAGCTCTCAAGGAGGGGCAGCAGCCCCCCGCCGCCGACGAAAACGTCGTCGCAAACAAGGCCGTGTGTGAGCTGCTGGGACTCAAGGCCGGAGCCGCCACGGATGACGTCACGGCGAAGATCATGGAGCTCAAAGGCGGCACCATCGACGGCGTCAATGTACTGGAGGAGCTCAAGGCTCTCAAGCAGCAGAACGCGCAGCGCGACGCCGACGAGGCTGTCACCCTGGCTCTCAAGGCCGGAAAGATCACTCCGGCACAGAAGGAGTGGGCCAAGAGCTACGCTCTGAGCGACCCGAAGGGCTTCGGCTCCTTCGTGGAGAAGGCTCCCCAGGTCGTCCCCATGAGCGAGATCGCCGGTGGCGACAATCTCCCTCTCAAGGGCGACCAGATCGACGACGCGACGATGCTCGTCTGCAAGCAGCTCGGCATTAGTGCCGAAGATGTCAAGAAGTACGGAATGAAGGAGGACTAACATCATGGCAGCTCTGACCAAAGAAAGGGACACCACCGAGATCATGCAGGACGCGAAGTTCCTGCATCTGCCCGTCAAGGGCGGCACCACCATCTACCAGGGGGCTCTCGTCGCCCTGGACGCCAACGGCTACGCAATCCCCGGCAAGAAAGCGACTGGTCTGACCGCAGCGGGCCGCGCGGAGGAGACCGTCGAGAACAAGGGGGCGGATGGTGAGGCGTTCATCCGCGTCGCTCGCGGCGTGTTCGTCTTTAACAATACCGCCACCACCTCGAACAAGATCGGCGCGGCCCACGTCCTCAAGCCTTGCTACATCGAGGACGATCAGACCGTCACCGTTCTTGCGACCGGGGCTTCCGCCGCTGGTCTGGTCGTTCGCGTAGACGAGGACGGCGTCGCTGTTGAAATCGGTCGCGGCGTCACCGTGACCAGCGCGTCCTAACACCAACAAACAAAAGGAGGATAACACATCATGATTATCAATCCCCAGAACCTCAGAGGCATCTACGTCTCTTTCAACACTCTGTTCAATCAGGCGTTCTCTGAGCAGAAGCCGACCTATGAGAAGGTCGCGACCGTTGTCCCTTCCACCAGTGACAGCGAAACCTATGCGTGGCTCGGCGACATCCCCGGGATGAGGGAGTGGATCGGCGACCGCGAAATCCAGAACCTCACCGGCTCTGACTACACCATCAAGAACAAGGACTTCGAGCTGACCGTCGGCGTCGACCGCAACGCGATCGAGGACGACAAGATCGGCCTGTATAAGCCCTCTATCCAGATGCTCGGCGCGTCCGCTGCTTCCCATCCCGACGAGCTGGTCTACGCGCTGCTGGCCTCCGGCTTCGAGGCGAAGTGCTACGACGGCAAGGCGTTCTTCGCTACCGACCATGAGGTCGGCAAGAACGCGGTGAGCAACAAGATCACCAGCAAGCTCTCCCTGGAGTCCTATGTCACCGCCCGCGCGATGATGAGAGGCTACAAGAACAGCAAGGGCCGCTCCCTGGCCCTGGTTCCCAATCTGCTGGTCGTTCCGCCCGCTCTGGAGGCCAAGGCCCGGGAAATCCTGGTCGCCGAGTTCATCAACGGCACCAAGAACACCATGCAGGGCACCGCAGAGCTCCATGTCGAGCCCCGACTCACCAGCGACACGGCGTGGTTCCTTCTGGACACCAGCCGCCCCATCAAGCCCCTCATCTACCAGCAGCGCAAGAAGGCGAAGTTCGTCTCCAAGACTGCCGAGACCGATGACAACGTCTTCATGAGCAAGAAGTTCATCTATGGCGCGGACAGCCGTGGCAACGCTGGCTTCGGCTTCTGGCAGATGGCGGTCGGCTCTGACGGCTCCGAGGTCTAAACCTCCCGCTTTTGACAGAAGGGAGGGGACGGCGTGAGCTACAGCACGAGAGCCGAAGTCCGTAGCATGGTAAAGGATGACGCCCTCAACGCGATCATCGGGGACACCTTCATCGAAGACCCCGCAGAACGTGAGGAGCTGGTCGCCCCGATCATTGACGAGGCGATTGCGGACGCTGACGGTGAGATCGACGGCTACCTTGCCAAGAGGTACGCCGTGCCGATCTCACCGGCCCCCAAGATCATCAACAAATGCTCGAAGGACATCGCAGTCTATAACCTGTTCTCTCGCATCGGCATCGACGAGAGCACAGATCAGAAGACCTATCTCAACCGCTACAATCAGGCGATCAAGTTCCTCACGCTTGTCGCGGAGGGAAAGGTCTCACTCGGGGCCGAGACCGATGACCCGACCACCGCAGCGGCGACCGGGTTCTCGGTGAAATCGAACCCCCGGATTTTCAGCCGGGACAAAATGAGGGGGATGTGAGCCATGTATAGCATCCGACTCGAAGGGGACACCCAGGCGATGCTCCGAAAAATAAGGAGTTTCTCGGAGATCGACAAGAAGAGCATCAACGCAGCTCTCGCCGAAGGTGTCCGGGAGTCCACCCTGGAACGCTTCAAAAAGAGCAGAGACCCGAGCGGCAAGCGGTGGAAGACATCCATAAGGGCGGAGACCGAGGGCGGGAAAACGCTCATCCAGTCCGCGCAGCTCCGCAACTCCATCAAATCGAAGTCGGACGCTACAGGCTTTGCGGTCGGCACCAACGTCAAGCACGCGGCGACGCACCAGTTCGGCGAACCGGGCCGCACAATCCGGGCTCGCAGAAAGAAAGCCCTCCGCTTCCAGGTGGGAGGCAAGTGGGTTTCTAAGAAGCAAGTCCGCATCCGCATCCCCGCCCGTCCCTTCCTCGGCCTCTCCGACGATGATATGCAGGAGATCAAAGCAACGGTCGAGGACTTCATCGGAAAGGAGAATTAACCCGTGCTCTACGGACAAAGCAAACAATACCTTCTTGATAAGCTCGTGGCGGCAGGGTTAAAGTCCAAGCCGTACACAACCCAGAAATCTCTCGAAAAGAGTCAGGAGTCCCACATAGGAGCGGTGCTTTTCGAGTCAGAGGCCCTATCCAGAAACGGCTCCAAAACCTACTACATTGACCAAGAGGGAGCGCAGAAGAAGAGGAGAAAGGTCTTTGAACGGAAGCTCACGTTCACGGTGGTCATCGGGGACTATACCGACGACGCGGTCGAGACCATCTTCGAGAAGTTTCTCGCGAGCCTTGACCGGGGCATCTATGTCGACGGCAACTTCGTCCAGATCGAGGTCGAGGGAGCGGACTGGGTCGACAAAGACGACTCCATTCTCAAAGCCCAGGTTGCCGTCCAGGCGACGATCTCGTTTGACGGTGGCCTTTATAGGGACACGGGCTTCGCGCCGCTCACCGGCGTCGAGGTCGTGTCCGTTGAAAAGAACAACGGAAAGGAGCCTTGATAATGGCAACCAAAACCAAACAGCCGGAGCTCTTGACGATCGGAGAGCTCTGCAAGAAGTACAATATCAAGCGGGCCGTCTTCGCTGGCGCGTGTGTCGCGAGCGGATGGAAGCCCGGAAGAGTGATGTCTGACGAGGAGTTCCTCGCTGGCATCGAGAGGTTCACCAGGGGGCCCGCGAGCGGCCCCAGGAGCAAGGAAAGTGAGGCGAACGAGTAAATGCTCAGAGATGTTAAACACAACGTCAGCGACGGCCTTCTGGACTTCGCGACGCCCACAGGCGACGGCCTCCACATCAAAGTCGGCGTCTCCCCCGTCGTTTCCGACACCCCGATCATCGTGACCGGGGATATGGACGCGGCGATGATTAAGAAACGCCTCGGCATGTCTCCCCTGGCCGACGCCGTCATGGACTCCGTCCAGTTCGGTGCGAGCCGTGTCTACTGCCTCCCTGTTACCGCCACGACAGCGGGAACCATCGGAGAGGTCACAAGAGTGGGAGATGGCGGCGGCAGCATGACCGCAACCGGCTCCCCGACGAACGCCTTCTCGGTGATCGTGAAGATCACCGCACAGGGCGGACTCAACACCGCTGCCTTCATCGTTTCCATCGACGGCGGCTTCTCCTACAGCGACGAGATCACCGTGCCCATGACCGGCTCTTATGAGCTCTCCGGGACTGGGATGACGCTCAAGTTCGTCGAGGCCACACAGGCCGACCAGAAGCCGAGCTCCTTCCTGGTGAACGATACCTACTCCTTCCAGACCACCGCCCCTGTCGCCACCAACGGCGACATCCTGGATGCCCTCCAGAAGATCACCAAGTTCAACCAGGAGGTCGAGGGTGTCCATATTGTCGGCGCGAGTGCGCTGGCTCTCTGGCAGGCGGTCAGCGAGTTCAGGAAAGAGCTTTTCGAGGTCTATCACAAGCCCATGTTCTTCGTGTTTGAGCCTGAGTTCCCCGAGGAGGGCGAGAACGGAGACCTCCACGACTGGGCCTTCCAGATGGAAGCCGACCGTAAGAAGATCAAGGACACGGACATCCAGGTGTGCGCGGCATGGGGACGCCTTGTGAAACTGGATGGCACCACGCAGAACGTCAATCTCGCGGGCGTGGCCCTCGGTCGCTATGCGATGACATCCGTGCAGAAGTCCATCGGCCAGACCCGCCCCGAGGCTGGCATGGGCATCCCGAAGACGAAGCTGCTTGAGCTGCTCCCGGCAGGGTATGACAACAGCATCATCGAGCTGCTGGACGTGGCGGGCTATATGACCTTCCGCGAATATGACGGCCTGGATGACTTCTTCGTCTACCACACGAAGATGATGAGCCCGGACGGCAGCGACTTCCGCTACATGGAAGATGTCCGCGTGAAGAACAAGATCATCCGCGAGACCCGCAAGGAGGCCCTGCTGCTCAAGAACGATGACATCGACCTGGAGGACATCCAGGGCGAGCTCGAAACCAGGGCGAAGTTCATCAGCGCGCCCCTTGACCGCATGGTCGACGATAAGGAGATCAGCTCCTATGAGACGACCGTTGTCGAGGGACAGGAGGAGACCTTCCTCGAAGATGAAACCATGCGTATCAAAATCCGCTATCTGTCCCGTGGCTATATCCGCGAGGTCGAGATCGACCTGGGACGCGCGGCTCTGGCGGAAAGTTAATGGAAGGAGGAAAAGACCATGCTCAAAGTAAACGGGAAAGCCTACGACTGGGCTGACGTTGACGTCAAGTTCCCGGGTCTTGTGCTCCAGCTCCAGGAGATCAGCTATGATGACGAGCAGGAGAAGGAGGAGACCTACGGCAAGGGCTCTATGCCGCGCGGCTACGGCACCGGCAACTATAAGGCGTCTGGCAAAATCTCCATGCTCCGCGACGACTATGACGATCTCCTGGACTACTGCAAGTCCAAGGGACTCGCGTTCTACAAGCTGGAAATTCCGTCGATCGTTGTTTCCTACGCCAACGATGGCGGGCGGACGAGAATTGACGAGCTCAAGAAAGTCCATTTCTCGAAGCGCAGCAACAAGGCGTCCCAGGGCGACAAGAGCCTGACCGTCGACATCGACCTCATGATCGTCGGCGGCATCATCCAGGACGGCGTCAAGCCGGTCTAAGCGTTATCTCAAAATAATTGATAGGAGGAAGTCACACTATGGAAAGCAAGGAAAACATCGTGACCCAGGCAAGCTCCGACGAGCAGCTCAAGGAGAAGTACGGCGGCAAGCTCTACCGCGTCGGCATGACCGTCCCCGTGGACGACGAGAACGAGATGGAGTACGTCTACCGCTTCAAGCGTCCCAGTGTGCCCAGCTACGACCGCTACATCAAGAGCGCGTCCCAGTCCGGCATCACGAAGGCGAGCAAGGTGTTCATGCTGGACGCCGTGATTGATGAGGACAGGGATAAGCTCACGAAGGACATGGAGGAGAACCCGGGCATCGCTATCACCATCGGCAACAAGCTCACGGAGATCCTCGGCCTGACCAACACGGCAAATTTGAAGAAGCTCTAAGAGAGAAGGTCGCGGGGGTTCGGGAAAGCATCGTAGAGGCCGGACTTCTGGAAATCTACCGCTACGTCCCCCCGCCTCTCTTAGAGGCATTTGACCCCGAAGCGATCGACGACATCGACGAGTTCCTTGACTGGGTGGCGAAGGCTCGCTACATCCAGGAGCTTGAGGAGGGCATAGTCACCCGGGCAATCGTGAAAGCGTTCCCTGAGTGACGGCCCTGTCGCCGGTCGCTTTTGAACACAGCTCGCCTCCAGAAAAAATAGGAGGTGAACAAAAGGCATGAGTTTAGAGTCCGTTTTCAAACTGTCGCTCATTATGAACATGATCGACAATCTCTCGGGGCCGATGGCTGGTGTCGCGTCCAAGGTGGGCGCGAATGTGTCCAAGCTGGACGCGGTCAGCGAGGGCCTCGGGAACATGGCAAAGACCGGGGCTGTCATGCAGGAGATGGGAAGCCAGATCACCGGGGCTGTCCTGGCACCTGTAGAGGCGACCTTCGAGACGCGCCGAGCCCTGGGCGAGCTTGCCTCTCTGGGTGTGCAAGACCTGGGCGTGGTGGAGGATGCTGCCCGCAACTTCTCCGACCAGTGGGCCGGTACAACGAAGTCGGACTTCATTTCCGCAGCCTACGACATCAAGAGCGGCATCACCTCCCTGACGGACGAAGGCGTCGCTCAATACACAGAGCTCGCGGGTGTAACCGCGAAGGCAACGAAGTCCACGATCGGAGAGATGACGTCGCTCTTTGCGACGGGCTACGGTATCTACAAGGAGTTCTACGGAGACCTCTCAGACCTTGAGTTCGGAGAGATGTTCTCGGCTGGTATCTCACAGAGCGTCAAGCAGTTCAAGACAACCGGCTCCGGCATGGCCCAAAGCATCCAAACACTGGGCGCGTCGGCAACGACCGCAAACGTCCCCCTCGAAGAGCAGCTCTCTATTCTGGGTATGCTGCAAGCCACAATGAGCGGCAGCGAGGCGGGCACAAAGTACAAGGCGTTCCTGAGATCGGCAGCGAAGGGCGGCGAAGCCCTGGGCCTCAGCTTCACGGACGCCAACAATCAGCTCCTCAGTATGCCGGAAATTCTGGACAAGCTGCGCGGGAAGTTCGGCGAAACGATGGACGCCGCCGAGAAGATGGAGCTGCAAAAAGCCTTCGGAGACACAGAGGCCGTCGCCCTTATCGACCTCATGTATAACAAGGTCGGAGACCTTCAGGACAACATCGTCGGTATGTACGACGCACTCGGCTCCGGCACGGGCGTCGCGCTGGAGATGGCATCGGCGATCAATGAGACGGAGCCGGAGAAGTTCGAGCGATTGCAGCAGCGCATCCACAACGTCACGGAGACCATAGGGAACACGCTCCTCCCCACTATCAACGACCTCATGGGCAAGGGAGAACAGGTTCTCACAAAGGTCGGCTCGTGGATTGAACAGAACCAGGAGCTCGTCCGCGTCATCATGATCGTCGTGCTGGCTCTGGGCGGCTTCCTCACGGTGGGCGGCACGGTCATCGCGGTCGTCAGCGGTGTCGGCCTTGTCATAACAAAGGCGATCTCGGCCTTCAAAATGCTCAAGGCTGGCTTCGTCTTAGTGAAGGGAGCGTTGACGCCGCTTATATCGTCGGTCTGGAGCTTCACAGCCGCCTTGCTTGCAAACCCCGTCACATGGGTAGTTATAGGCATCGTGGCCCTCATCGCGGCCCTGGTGTTGCTCTACAACAAGTGCGAGTGGTTCCGCAACGCGGTCAATGCAGTCATCGACTTCTTCAAAGAAAAACTCGGGGCTGCGCTGGAGGTAGCGAAGAACGTCTTCGCGGCGATCGGCAACGTCATCGGCTCCGTCATGGAGGCGGCGAAGACCACCGTCTCGGAAAAACTGAGCAATATGAAGGCGGCATATCAAGAACACGGCGGCGGCATCCGAGGCATAGCAGCCGCAGCGGTCGAGGGCGTGAAGGGCTACTACACGGCAGGCTTCACCTTCCTCGACAACCTCACGGGCGGGAAGCTCACCGCAATCAAAGAGAAGTTCTCGACGGCGATGAGCGGCATCGTACAGGGCGTTTCCCAGAAATTCACCGAGGCCCGCGCGGCGTTCTCGAATGGACTCAACACCATCAAGAACGCAGTCTCCGGCGCGGTGACGTGGTTCTTCCAGTCTGGGCAGCGCATTGTCACCACATTCGCGAACGGCATCAAGTCGGCGTTCTCCACAGCGGTCGAAGCGGTCAAGGGAGGATTACAGCGCATCCGAAACCTACTCCCGTTCTCTGACGCGAAGGAAGGGCCTCTGTCCACCCTGACACTGTCAGGACAGCGAACCATGACCACATACGCACACGGCCTCACGATGGCGCAGAACGCGCCCGCAGAGGCGATGGAGAAGGGCCTGGAGCAGACCAAGGCCACCCTCGAAAGGGAGCCCACCAAGAAGGTGAACCTCACGGGCGGCGGCGACCAAGGAGACGGGGCCGACGAGAGTGGAGCTCGAAGCTCCAGCGGAGGCAAGACCGTCGTCATCCAGAAACTTCTCATGCAAGTCGATCTCAAGAAGATCAAGGACTTGCAGACACTGCTCGCACTTCTCAAGGAAGTCGAGGACTTCACCAACGGAAACGGCGACGAAGACCCGAGCGGAGACTCGGACGCCGTTCCTACACCGGCATAAAGGAGGGAGGACGACCATGATATACGTCGAAGACCAAACCATCAAGCTCAACGGGGTCGTCCTCCCTGGCCTCGTCAAAAGCATCGAGGTCACGGAGTCGGCGAAGGTGGACGAGCAGGAAGTGGAGGGCAGCGCGACCAAGCCGAAACAGGCGACGGGCTACGAGGATGCAAAGGTGAACATCGAGCTCATCATTGACGACACCCAGTCAGCCACGAAGTACCAGAGGTACGCCACCCTCCGCTCAATCTTCCGAAAGCCCGGGCAGAGCGTTCCGCAGCCTATCCCCATTGTCAGCGAGGACACAGCAGCCCACGGCATCGAGAAGGTCATCTTCAAGAAGCTCACCCACAAGGGCGAGAGCAAGAGCGGACAGCTTACCGCCTCCCTTGAGCTCTGGGAGTATATCCCTCAGACCATCACCGCGACCACGGCAAGCAGCGGCTCCAATAGCTCCGGCAATTCTGGGAGCGGAAGCTCCGCCGCAAGCAGCAGCCTCACCGAAGAGTATGAGACCTACTTGTCAACGAGCCGGGGAAAGTCTCCGGCAGTTGATGACGCCGAGACAGCGGCAGCGATGAACCGAGTCGCACAAATGCCATATTGAGGAGGCGACCATGGAAACAACCGAGTTATACTACCCACAAATCGCGGCCCGGGCGGGCCCCTATACCTTCAACGAGGGCATCGAGATTGAGGTCTACTCCGCGAAGTCGTCCTACTTTGACTGGGCGAAGATACGCTTCACGGGGCAGTTTCGCCCGGAGATCACATTGAACAAGAAAGACCCCGCAGCGATACAGCTCGGATATGACGGAGCCCTTGACGACGTTTTCACGGGCTACGTCGCCAAACCATACGACGGCGGGGCCTTTGTGAACGAAGTCAATCTCAAGGATGAGATGCTGGTGCTCGAAGAAACCATCATCAACGACACGTTTCTTGATACCACCCCGCAGGAGATGCTCGCCTTCTTTCTGGCGAAAGCGGGGCTCTCCAAGATGAAGCTATCGTCCAAGACATACCCACGGCGCAAGATGCTCCCCATCCGACAGCAGAACGCCGTCCAGGCGATCAACACCGTCAACGCGGCGTGGGGCCTAAAGGTTCCGTTCTTCTTCTCAGGCGGGGTCTTTTACTGGGATGAGAAGCCGGAGCAGGAGAAGGTCTACACCTTCGAGCACGGCGTCAATATTCTCAGCCTGAACCGGGCCGGAGGCGTATGGGAGCTTGAAACGGTCTCCGCCCCATTTGTGAAGCACTCCCACAAGATCAACGTCATCCATCCACAGGTGAGCGGCGAGGTCGAGGTTCAAAAAGTGGTGTCGACCACAAACGACTCCGGCTTCATCCGCACCTACATCTACTTCTAAACAGCGAAAGGAGGGGCGCATCATGCTCGAAGAAATGGTCAAGGCGATCATCAAGAAGTCAATCGCTGCCGACTACCCGCATTTGAAGCTCCCCGCCGTCGTGTTCGCGAGCATCAAGTCGGCGACCAAGCTCGACACCTATGAGATCGAGGAACTCGTCATCCACAATGACGATACTGGCAGCAGCTTTAACGGGCACATCACCGCCAACTGGTACGAGTACACCCTGACCATCCTCGACCGCTTCGGGAACCCGGACGATGACTTTCCGACCATTCCCGGAATTAAGTCTAAGAGTCAGTTCAAGGCGGGGGCCGTGGTAGCAGTCGCTCTCCCATACGGAGACCTCACTCCTTCGATCATCGGGGAGGTGAGCTTGTGACGGGATTGTACGATACCGACATCCGGCTCGACGATGAGTGGCAGCTCACACAGGCGGCGGACGGAGACGCCCCCCTCTGCTCCGGGCTTGACTGCCTATATCAGAACATTGTCCTCGAGGCGATCACGCAGCCGGGAGACTTGTTCTATGACCCGGAGTTCGGGTGGGGCCTTTACGACTTCATCCAGTCCGAAGACTCTGAGCTCACCCGTTTAGAGATCACGCAACGGGCGAGGTCAAAACTACAAAAGCGGGAGGTCATTCTCCCGGACAGCATCGAGATCAGCATAGATTTTAACGACGACGTCATCATGCTCCGCTGCTCTTTCCACTTCGGAGAAGAGAGCGAAGCCCGCAAGCTAAACGTCGTCATTGGAGCGGTCAGTGTGGAGGTGATAGCAGCATGATCGACAAAGAGATACTTGACGCCGTCATCCCTGTCCCGACGCTCGAAGAGGCAAAAGACGAGAAGGTCGCAGAGCTGAAGGAAGAGGGGTTCGTCGTCACAAATTTCCATTCGGGCGGTGTTTTCTATACGCTGCTCATGGTCGAGCTCCGTATCAAGATTGAATTGCTCCAGCTCGCCCGCCGTATTCTCAACAATATGTTCGTCACCCATGCCGAGGGCGTGTGGCTTGACCTCAAAATGCCTGACTACTCCAAGAAGAGGAAGAAGGCGCAGAAGGCCCAGGGGCTCGTTACCGTGTCACGCGTGGGTGCGAGCGGAGAGGCTATCAAGATCGCGAAGGGCCACGTCTTCAAGAGCATCCTGGACATCAACGGAGAAGAGCTCCGATACTTCACAATCGAGGCGGCAGTGCTCCAGAAAGGGGCGATGTCGGTCGACGTACTCGTGGAGGCCGAGGCCGAAGGAAGCCGCTACAATGTCCCGGAGGGGCAGATCACCCGCACGCTCACCTACATCGGAGACGTCAAGATCACAAACGCCGCCGACTGGATTGTGCGCGAGGGCAGCGATACAGAAGATGATGAGAGCGCGAGAGCACGCACCCTCCGATCGTGGTCTGAGCTGGCGCAGCTTGCGACCGAAGACGCCTTTGTCAACGCGGCTGAGTCCGTCACCGGCGTCCTGTTTGCCCAGGCAGATTGTGACCACCCGAGAGGGCAAGGCACAGTCGACATCATCGTAACCGGCACGGCTGGAGAAGCGACGGAAGGCTTGCTCAAGTCAGTCCAGGAAGCCGTTGACAAGATCGCGGGGCCATACGATAATATACTCGTGAAGTCCTCTGTCACAGTCGACCAGGACATCGAGCTCATCATCACGACCGGCTCGGCGGACTCCGATGAAGACATCGAGAACCGGGTCAAGGCCATCCTGACGGAGCTGCTTGCAGTTCGCAGAGGCCGAAAGCTAAACGAGCTGACTCGTTCCGACATTAACTTCGCAGTCCGAAACGGCTACAGCTCGGCCACAAATGCCGAGATCACCGTACCGGCCCAGGACGTGAAGCTGGACAAGGACAAGGTCATCACCCTCGGGGCTGTCAATGTAACAGTCGAAAGGGAGTGATCGGATGAAGAGATACGACAACTTCGGCGACTATATGTTTGACCTCCTGTTCGCTCCATTGAAGAAGGGAAAGGAAGCTGCCAACCAGTTCCGCGTCTTCTTCCGGGTCATCGGGAAGGACTTTGACGACGTCAAGAAAGCGTTCTTCCGAGCAAGAGACGAGGCGAACGTAGTGAGCGCGTCGCCGGTCATGCTCCCGGTACACGGTCAAGACAGGGATATGCCGAGGCTTGAAGGCGAGGACATAGAAGCCTATAGGACGAGGCTCTCCATGAAGGGACTAATCTCTGAGTGGGGAGGCACGCGGCAAGGCGTACTATACGCCCTCACCTCTCTCGGCTACGATAAGAGCTACATCGAACCGTTCTCCGTACAAGACCCGGAACGGTGGGCCGAGTTCATTATCTTCCTAAAGGGCTCGAAGCAGAGCGGCGTCTACAACCTCGACGTCATTGACGCAGAGGTTCGCAAGGTCAAACAGGGCAGCAGCAAGCCAGCTTATGGTATGGAGACCGGGGCTGCCGTTGTTCTACATTCCAGACTCGAGCACGGCTTTTCAGACTATCCACGGTGCGGTCAGCTCGTTTGTGGCGTTTGGCCCCATGTGGTAAGCGAGGGTTACTTGCTCGCCTCGAAGGTCACGGCACAGGGCGGAAAAGACTCCGGCGACGTCCAGTTCCCGAAGTCCGGCACATTCGCGGCGTCTGAGGAGTTCTATCACTTCGGCAACTATACCATCTACGAGGGGCTCGCCTCTGACATCGCGGCGATCTCCGGGGCTGAGAGCGGCGTCAAGGAATACTTGAGGTGTTCCGATACGGCCCGATGCTCCAGCACAACTCAAATGAGAGGAGGAAGCGACTAAATGGCAAAAACGCTCACAGACATCGGCATCCAGAAGATCGGGCAGCGGTTCGTCGACTCCGTCGATCACGCAGCCTTTACCTTGAACGGACAGCCGAAGGCAGTGCAACCCTTCCGAAAAATCGTCAGCGGCTCCGACGCGAGGGTGTATGTTTACTTCGATGACACGGTCATCGGTGACGTTTCCAACGTGGAGCTCGTCGACACTGACGGCGACGTCGTGGCGAGTGCTGGCGATCGGGTCTTCACCAAGACACAGGGCAAGGGGCTCTATGTAGCCTTCAAATACAACATCAAGGAAATGGAGGTCGAAAGCAGCGATGAAGCAGTATGAAAAAATCGGGTGGCTTGACCACGTCACCGATGTCGTGACGGGGGAAGTCATCCAAGAAGGGACGCCCGTGAGTCAGGCGAACATGAACCACATGGACGACGGCATTTTCGCCAACCGGGAAGCCGCTATTCTCCATGAGGCTCAGATCGCAGCCGCGCAGCAGGAGATCAAGGTCTTGAAAGACGCCACGCTGAACAACATGGTCAACAACGTCTTTCTCAAAAATTTTGACTCCGTTACCGCCGTTGCGATCACGTCCGGGATTTATGACCCCGTGGCGCGGAAAATCTATGTATAAGGTCGCTTGCACCCGAAAGGAGGCAAGCTGCATCATCGGGAGCCTGTTTGGAGAGCTCGTCCCGATATGCAAAAAATGCAGGCAGCTCAAAGAAGACGACATCGTCCTTGAAACCGAGAGCGGCCTCGCCCTGGAGATCGGGGAGAACCTGACGCTCGAGGGAAAGAGCTCTCTCAGCGGTAAGCCTATCAAAATCAGACTGACCGACTACGGCCTGGAGTTCTACGGGGACATCACCGAGATCACCCGCGTCAAGGAAGCGAGGTGTGTCTATATTGGCTGAGCCGTCAGTTCTGCAAAAGAAGGCTGAGATATTCCTGGAAAGGGATGTCTACCCCTTGCTAAAAAACTTCCCCGTCTCGGAGAAGTTCTCCTTGAGTCAAGAGATTAAGCAGTCGTGCTTCAAGCTCATCCGCGCCGCCGTCATGGCGAACAACCTCACGGTCGTCAAGAAGCGGATGGAATGGCTGGACGAAGCGGACGCGGAGAAAACCCTTCTCCTCGTCTTGTTTGGGATAGCAAAGACGCAGAAGTACATCACCCAGAAGAAGCTCTTTGAATTGCAAGGAAAGCTCAATGAGATCGGGCGCATCATTGGAGGCTTGCAAAAGTTCTTCATCAATAACGGGCAGCAGCCCAAAAAGTAAAGCACCTACTTAGGGTTATCTCTGTATGGTCTTCGTATCGCGCGAACCGTGGGTACAAATCGGCCCGCAACTGGAATTACAACAATGCTACGAACCAGAACGCGAACCTCGGTTTCCGCCCCGCCTTGTAGGTTATTTCGTCCGGCACGGTCACGGCTTTGCTGGCGAGTCCTTGTTATACTTCAAGGGAGAGGTAATCCTTCGCCATGTCTTGAGACGGCGTAAAAACAGTGATAGAGGCCCGCCCACCCTGTCGTATTGGGCGGCGGGAGGCTGTCTACAATGTGGGTATAAACCCGCGTCATAGGTGCCAAGCCGTTCTAACTGGAAAGGATGCCACAAATGACGAAATTCCCCATTTTGCACTACAACACCAAGAACACCAAAAATAAGCTCGTCCCGCCGCCTATGCCGCCCTCCAAGTACGAGGACGTGGTGGGGTGGCCTATGATCGAGGCGAGCTATAAACAAGCCCTCAGAGGTCACAGGAAGTTTTCCCGTGAGGCCGTATGCTATGACCTTCTCTCTGAGGTGAACAACGTCGAGCTCTGGTCTGACCTCAAGAGAATTGAGAGCAGACCGCAGCCTGGGAGGCGTGAGTACAGTCCCGGCTCGTACCGTCACAGGACGATCACGGAGCCGAAGACCAGGAGCCTCCACATACCGCACCTTCGGGATAAGGTCGTGCAGCTTGTCATCCATGAGGAGCTTCAGAACCTTTTCCGCCCCGTCTTCGTTGACCGCTCCTTCGCCTGTATGTACGGCAAGGGCCCAATCCGGGCGGCGTTCAACGTGCAGCACGACATGAGGGTCGCCCGCATGAAATGGGGCGATGAGGTGGCGGTCATCAAGATCGACGTCAAGAAGTTTTTCTATAGCATCGACCGCCAAGTGTTAAAGAAGATCATCGCGAAGCGGTTCAAGAAGCTCAAAAAGAAGTACCCCGACAAGTACGAGGACTTCCTTCGGTTCTACCGGCTTCTTTGCAAAGTGATCGACTCGAGCCCGGAAGGCGAGACCGGCATACCCCTCGGGAATGTCAGCTCCCAGGACTTCGCCAACATCTACCTCAACGAGCTCGACCAGTATTGCATCCGCTTCCTCGGTGCTAAACTCTACACTCGGTACATGGACGACATCGTCATCATCGCGCCGAACAAGGAGATCGCCCGGGAGTGGCTGGCAAAGATCAAGGTATTCCTCCAGGAGAGGCTCCGCCTTGAGACCAACCAAAAGACCAAGATTTTCTATGTGCGGCAGGGCGTGAACGCCTACGGCTTCAAAATCAAAGCGACGCACCTCCTTCTCCGAACCGAGTCCAAGCGCAAGGAGAAGCGGCGCATTAAGGCGATGATTAAGAAGCTCAAAGAGGGAAAGATCACGAAGAAAGAGATCGTCCAGGCGGTCAACTCGTGGCTCGGCTTCGCCCGGTGGGCTTGCGCCTACAATCTGGCGAAGAAGATATTCGCTCCCTACCGCTTCATAAAAACGGAAGGAGAGCTACCTTATGGCGCAATTTCTCGGAACCGTCAAGCTCGGCGGGTTCTACAACAAAGGCTCCGTTCTGGCACGTCCTACAAGGCCGTGGCGTAACGACTCGACCCCGACCGGAGCCTCTGCTGCTGGCAATATCCCCTCGATGTCCGGCAGCATGGCAAACTACACCTTCGGCGACACTCCCGCCGCCGAGGCAAATCAGCTTCAATGGCATAAAATCCAGGACGGCGACAAAACGCTGCTCATCTGCGACCGCGTCATCCTGGTCAACTGTTCCTGGAACGACCTGAACAGTCAGGGCTACATCACCGGCAAGGAAGTCACGATTGACGGAGCGAAGTACAAATGCCGCGTCCTGACTGGCGGCACGGGGCCCAGGTCTTCGAATGATTACTACTCCGGCGGAACGCCTACCAACAACGAGTGGGACAGGTTCATCACCCGCGAGGAAGTCATCACCGGCCTCCCGGCCCCGGTCTCGTCCGACCTGGACAGCACGCAAAACGCGACCGACTTGAACAGCACTCACAACCAGTTTTGGAACTGGTACTACGTCTATTCGTGGTGTCAGGAGACATATTCTGGAAATTCTTCGTCTCGCGCGGGCCGTGGGTACGAGTCGGCCCGCAGCTGGAGTTACTACACTGCTACGCTCCAGGGCGCGTCCCTCGGTTTCCGCCCCGTCCTTGAAGTCCTGAACACTGACCCTCTGATCTCTGACAGTGACAGAGACCTGGGAGATAAGAACAGCAACTTCACGATCACCTACACCGTCGACGACTCCGACTCCGGCGACGTCTTGACGGCGACGGAGTCGATTGATGGGCAAACGACGAAGTCGTTTGCCCCGACGCGAAATTCTGTAAATACGATCACCGTCCCGGTCGATGAATTGAGCCTCGGCTCGCACACGGTCAAGGTGGTCGTCACCGATGGGCAGGGCGGAACGGCGACCCGGACGTGGACGTTCACCAGAACGAACGCAGCCCCGACGATCTCCGGCACCGACACCAACCTCGGGGATAAGAACCTCGGCTTCACCTATCAGTATACGGTCGATGACGCGGACGGAGATACCCTGACGGTCGTGGAAGCCCTCAACGACGAGACGCTCAGAACCATCAACAACGCCCCCAGAGGAGAGGCTCTGAATGTAACCATCACGGGCGAGAAGCTCTACTCCTTGAGCCTCAATTCTGTCAATACCATCACGATCACCGTCACGGACGGTAAGGGCGGAACGGCGTACAGACGCCTCACCTTCAAGAGAACCAACTCCGCCCCGGCGATCTCTGGCACCGACACAGACCTCGGTCTCAAGACCGGCAGCTTCGCTGAAAACTACACCATCACGGACGTTGAGGGCGACAATGTGGTCGTCACTGAGTTCGTGGATGACGATGAGATTAGAAGCTACCAAGCGACGCTCGGAGAAGAGGCCACGATTGAGCTCACCCGTGAAAAGTGGCTCACGCTGACCAACGGAACGCACCAGCTCCGCGTCGAGGCCGTGGACGGCAACTTCGCGACATCTGTCCGCGTCTGGAATTTCTCCAAGGCAGAGAACACGATCGCCTTCCAGTTCTCGGCCCCGGAGGAGACGGATGCCCGGGCGACCAAAATCCTCATCACCCCGACATGGAAGATCGAGGGCGCAGTCGCAAAGGTGGAGGCTTGCAACAACGCATTTGACGCCGTTCCCACATGGGAAGACATCACGGCGATGGTGCAGCTCAACCGAGCCTTCAACTTCACCAACGAGACCAAGACGGCGGGCAAGTGGGGCGTGAATGTGCGCTTCACGATCGTCAAGAATGAGGGCTACGAAGGCGAAGTTTCTATCTCTGGATTTGGAGGTGCTTACGAATGAGCGAAATGCAGTATTTAACCCCGAAGACCTCCATCAAGGAGCTCAACCAGAAGGAGCGGCGCAGCAGCTCCGCCCAGGCCGTCGCCGAGATCATGTTCGTCAAGATGGCCCAGGAGCAGCAGCTCGATGAGGTGACGATCAACGAGTACCCCGACCTGTTTGTCGAGTGGGACGAGAATTGGAGAGGCAGCGCGGGCAGTATCGTCCAGGACGAAGGGCAGCTCTACCGCTCCATCCACGACGTCACCAACGCGGGACAGAATACCAAGCCTTCCGATACACCCTCCATGTGGACGCGCATCGGAAACCCTCTCGAGGAGTTCCCTGAGTGGGTGCAGCCGCTCGGAGCACATGACGCCTATGCAAATGGCGACAAGGTGACTCACAACGAAAAGAAGTGGGTCTCCGACGTGGACTCCAACGTCTGGGAGCCCGGTGTCTATGGCTGGTCTGAATATACCGAGCCTGTAGCGGCCCAGGAGGCCGCAGAGGACGCTGGAGAGGCTACGGAGGGGTAACTACTACCCCAGGGGCAAAAAGCTAAAGGAGGGGCGGCAAAGGCCGCTCCTCCCCAAGCTAAAACCCGCCCCTTTACATGGACGGCTCCCTCCATTTTGGGGGCCGTCGATGCAAGTGAGCGGGTTTCGGATTTACTTCTTAGAACCTGGCTATTTTTTCTCAAAAATTCTGTCCGAGTTTCGCAAAAAAATTGTCGCGCTACAGTATACTAGTTTATTTCAAATAAAATTGTGCATGATGTATATATAAGAAAAATATCCACGAAAAGATTATGGTAAAAACTACAAAAAACCCCTTGAAATGTGTCGGGAAAATGTTTATTATAGAGTCACGGACGAAAAAATAAAAAGGGGGAATGAAGATGCTGGGGATGATGATGGATTTCCTTCGTGATTCTATAGATCCGGTGTTTGCAAAAGGAATGCTTACGATCTATAACTCTACAACATCGGTGATCATGGGGATTGCTGCAGTCGTGGCAATCGCTCAGCTCTTTCAGGAGAATAAGGATTCGGAGAATGATAAGGAGGAAGAAAAGCCTCTGAAGCGGTGTGCAGGAGAACTGTTTTTGGTAGTTGCAATTATCTTTTTTTGTTACGGAGAATACTGCAAGCTTCACTATTACGAGGTGCCAAACATCAATTTCTACGATAGTTATGAAAAGGTGGAAAATGAGATCTCCGCGCCCGGCAGTATAGCGGACATCGTATATGACGAGGCGGCGAACCAAAGAGAAAATGAGGACGTAGAGGAGAGTGATGGGGAATTCAAGGTGTACGGCATCAACTATGTGCCGGGAAGCCTTATTTATCATCGGATGGGGGAAAAGGTGGACATCATTCTCTATGTAACGTGGGACAAGGGTCGGAAACCCATACCGAAAGCTGAAAAGCTGGACTTCGAATTTGATAGAGAGAAGATCCAACCGTGTGCTGAGGACAAATTCAAGATAACCGCATCCCCCTTTTTGTTTTGCTCCAAGGCAAAATACTTGGGTGACAGCAGCGATATGGTGCTGTATAACTACTATGACCTTAGCAAGCATCAGGTAATCATATCGCTTCTGGATGCCGAAACGCGGAAAATTGTACAGATGAAACGAGGGCAGTTATCGAAACCGATGGTGTTTGAAAAATTGCAGCCCGGGATATACTACTATGCGGTAGAAGCGGACGGTTACAGTCCCTATGTTTCACCCTACTCCCTTCAAGTTGTAGCCGGAGGAAAAAAGGACGGATGGGAAGGAGCTTATGTTTCCATGCGGGAGACAAAAGAAGAGTCGGAGGACGAGGAATTCCGGGTGCTCGTATGGGCGGGAGACGATTATCCTCTGCCGAATACAAAGCTGAAAGCCTACATAGAGCACCCAAATGAACTGGAGGAAGAAAAGGAAAATTTCTATAAAATGGCCACAGATGAAAATGGATTTTTGTTTTTTGAAGAGGACCTCATGAACGGAGCAAGGCCGATAGAGAGGAGATACCAACTTTATTGGAACAGGTGGATGCTGCTTAGCTATGAAGATGAATCTCGGGATTCTGCTGTTGAGGTCGAAGTGAAGGATGGCCTCGGAATTGCGAGACTGGCCGAACGCTAAAAAACGAAGGAGCACTGCATTAGCAATGCTCCTTCGTTTTTTAGTTACATCCGGAACCGCCAGCCCCAGCCGCCGCCACAGCAGCAGTTGCAGAGCAGATTGAGCAAAATCATGCTCCAGCACCAGCGCATCAGCCCGCCGGGCTGGGCGTAGGTGGTCTGGGTGCGGTAGGTCTGGCCGGGATTCTGCATCCGGCGCAGGTGCATCTGGTACTCGGTGTTATTGGGATCCAGCTGAACGGCGCGGCGGGCGTCCTGCAGCGCATCGATGCTGTTGCCGAGGCCCTGATTGGCCAGCGAGGAGAGGTAGTACCACCGCGCTGAGCGGCTGTTCATGCTGTCCAGCACCCGGCGGGCCTCAGCGTAGCGGCCATTGGCCACAAAGTTGCGGGCCGCCTGCATCTCGGGGCTGTCAGAGCCGGAGTAGCTGGCCCCGCTCTGCTGCTGGTAGCCGCCAAAACCGAATCCGAAACCAAACGGGTCGAACCCGAAGCCGAAATCGCCCTGCTGCCAGCCGTTCTGGCTGTAGCCCTGATCGTATCCCTGCTGGTAGCCGCCCTGATAATAACCCTGCTGGCCGTAGCCGTAACCGCCGCCGGGCTGTCCGCCCATCTGGGGGCCGGTGTCGCCCTTGGTGATGGCGTCGTAAGCTGCCTGCACCTCTTTGAAGTGCTCTTCGGCGGTGGGGTCGTTGGGGTTCAGGTCGGGGTGCCAGCGCTTGCACTTGGCACGGTAGGCTTTCTTTATCTCGTCGTCGGTTGCGCCGCGCTGGATGCCCAGCACCTCATAGGGATCTCTCATGGGTCTACTTCCTCACGTCTCTCAGGCCATGCGCGGCCTTTTCGTTCCATACAATATTACAGTCTACAGGACAGTGCCTGCAAAATCAAGACAAAATCCGCCTTTTGGGCGGAATTGGTTACTTTTTCTGGGTCTCTTTGGCCTGTTTGCAGTTGTATTTGAGCCACACGCCGGAATACAGGATGTTCCGCAGAAGGTCCGCGTCCTCCACGCAGGGCAGACGCTCGAAGCTTCTGGCGCACCGGGCCAACAGCAGCTCGAAGATGTCCCGCATCTCTTCCTCGTAGCCGGGCTGACGGCTGAGGGAGCGCAGCGGATTGTATGCGCCCTTTTTCTCGTCCCGTGCCAGGTCATCGTAGGCGTCCAGCAGGTAGATGAATTTGCCCAGATGGAAGCCGATGCTCCGCAGCTCCGGCGACCAGTGGTCCTGCTTATAGTCGAACAGCTCGGCCATCAGCTCGCCAAAGCAGCCCGACACAGCGTCAAGGTCTTCGCTGCCGTCGGCTTCCAGCTGAGTCAGCCGGTCGAGGCAGGCGCGGATGGCATTGCACTGTCGGGGCCAGCGCTGCGCGACGGTCTGAGCAGGGGAGTCCAGCAGCTTTTCGAAGCCGAGGCCCAGCAGGCTGTGGTCGTCGTTCCATTTATCGGCGGCGTTGTAGTAGTGGAGCGCCACGCTCATATCGGCGCAGTAGTCGGTGGGGCCGCTGTGCCGCCAATTTATCTTCCGAATGGGGTGGATGGGGCAGTGGCCG
>ULTV01058360.1_pt1 | contig 41557 bp, 30 predicted proteins | sample 1957931 | NCBI WGS metagenome assembly ULTV01 (sample SAMEA4835743, study PRJEB28245) | human gut metagenome | biome: gut microbiome; material: fecal sample | place: Denmark | collected 2008
TTTCGACGCTGGTGTCGGCCGGGCGGATAATCAGGGGGATCGGCGCTTCGAAATCTTCGTCTGCTATCTGTGATAATATGAAATCGGCGATGATCTGCGGCGGTATTTGAGATGGCTCCTCCCCGGCACTCTCAGATGGAGTTTCGGCAGGCGGAGGACTGCTTTCTTCTGTTTGTAGTGGAATATCATCTGGATCTTGGGTCACCTCCTCGGGCGTGGCTGCAGCAACGGGCAGCTGTTCGTCTGTTTTGAGTTCTTCTTTCTCCGGAGACGATTGCCCGGGCTCCGTTTGTTTCTGCTTTTCTGTGTTTGACTTTCCGGCATCTGGCATTACGGTAGGCTCCTCTTTTTCTGGTGCTTTTGTTTCCGAGGTTTGATTTTCTGACTCTTTTTCGGTTGACGGAGATTCCTGCTTCGTTTCTTCCATATCAGGCTTTTCCGGTTCCGGATCTTCTGGCATCAAATTTTCCGTTCCGGATTTTTCTGAACCTGTATCTTTATAATCTGGTTTTTCTGTGTCCATTTCTCCAAAATCCGTTCTCTCCGAATCTGACTCTTCTATCTCTGATTCTTTTGTATCTGTTTCTTCACATCCTTCCTCTGATTCCGATTCCCCGGAACCCATATCTCCTGCCTCCGGCAATTCTTCTGGCTTCCCCGATTCTGAATCTTCCGAAATTTCTTCCTCCTCTTCTTCCCACCTTTCCGCTGGTTCTTTCTCCGGATCCGGAACTACCGTCGGGGGAAGCATTTTTTCTTCTCCTTCTGTCTCTTTCTTTCCGGTCTCTGCCGGATCTGTTTTCTCTTCCGGCGGCTCTGGTTCCTGCTCTGGTTTCTCTTCTATAGGCGGTTCTTCTTCTGACTTTTCGTCCGGCAGCAGTTCCTCCGGTCCGGCTTTCCCGTCCGCATCTGTCACATCACTGTTCTCGATGATTTCAGCATCTAATTCCACGCTTTCCACCGCACTTGCGGCCTCGCCTGTCGTCTGCTGTGTCTCCGCGTGGACTTCGATTCCCTGGACGGCCAGGAATCCTGTCATCATTGCGCATATGGTCTTTTTTCTCATCCTGCTTCCTCCCATCTTTTTCTGATCTGCTGATAAAAAATGTCCTCCTCCATTCCCAGAATTTCTGCTGCCTCGTTGAGGTACTGTTCTGCTTTTTCCTGCATGTCGAACTGAAGTGCCAGCTCTGCGGCCCTGAGCAGATTTTTCCGCCGGTTTCCATCCTGTCTGCTGCACAGAAGCCGTTCGTAATAGAGAAAGCTCTCCTGGCACCAGTCCTGTTCTCTTTCCCCATCCCCGGATTTTCCGCCAAGATAGCACGCATCCGCCAGTCTCTGCCAGATAACCGCCTCCCACTGCCCCTCCATATTCTCGCCTGCGGCCTTTTCCAGCACTTCGATTCCTTTCCGCATGGCGTCTATGTCATTTTCACGCGCCAGTTCTTCGGAAAAACTGAAATACATTCCTGCAACAGCAAGATATCTGCGGCAGCGTTTTTCTTTTTCCGGCTCCTGCTGCGTGTCATCATAAAATTCAGCCAGCAATGGCTCCATCTGCATTTTTTCCCTTGCCGCATCATCCGCCAGACAGTATTCCACAAGTTCCTGCTCCACACGCCCCGCCTGACTGAGATGATCTGCCTTTAAGAACGCTTCCCGCGCTTTCTGGTAGTTCGGCAGACTGCCTTCTTCCACCGGATTTCCGCAGAACCAGAGATCTCCCTGCTCCTCCCATTCGTCTGCCGCCGGAAACTGTCCCCATGGCATCCTGCTGGCAACTGCAGCCGCTCCTCCTGTCAGAAAAGCAAAAACTGCAAAGATCCGCAGAGTCTTCCTGCCTTTTTGCTTTCTTTCCAGCCGCCGCAGCGCCTTTTTGACTTCTCCGGCAGACGCATACCGCTCCTCCGGCTTTTTCTGCATACACTTTTCCATTACCCGCCAGAGTCCTCTTTTCTGCCGCTTTTTCGCATGCTTCGCCATTGCCGCAAGCAGTGCGCCGAGTGCATAAAGATCGGAACGGGCGTCACACTTCCCGTCATACTGCTCCGGCGCTGCATAACCGCGGGTTCCATAACGGACTTCCACACCCGTTTCTTCTGTTCCGGCTGCACCGAAATCCACAAGGTATATTTCACCACGCTCTGTTATCATCACGTTGTCCGGCTTCAGATCCCGGTAGAAAACCGGCGGGTTCTGTGCATGGAGATAACAGAGAATCCCGCTCAGGGCAATTCCCGTTTTCAGAATTTCCCGGCTGGAAAACCGTTCTCCCTTACGCATACGCTGTCCGATAGATTTTCCGTTTACAGCTTCCATCACCAGAAAGCTTTTTGTCCCACTTTCCAGAAGTTCCACCGCACAGGGAATCCCGGGATATGAAAACTTCTGTAAAAGAAACGCTTCCCGGCGCAGTTTTTCCCTGTCACATATACTTACCTTGACTGCATACCGCTTTCCGGATCCAGTTTTCTCTGCAAGATAAACGACAGACGTTGCCCCTCTTCCGAGCACTGACAGCAGGCGATACTTCCCTCCCGGAAGTTCTACTTTTCCAATGATCCCGCCTCCTCTTTTTACGTCAAAGTATTTGTCAGTCCGATATTCTGTTTTTGTACATGGATATAAATTGAGCCGAATGGCTCTTCGATAGAGTAATATAGAATCGATTTTTCAGGACGAATGTCCAAGCGGATGAAAAATCGTGATGTAAGTATAACACAACAGCCGCCGTTTCTGCAAGAACTACAGAAGCCGACGGCTGCCAAAAAAATCGCCTGTTTTTTATCTATTTTTTCCCTCTTGACGAATCTTACATCCGTTCCGGTGCCGAGAATCCCAGCAGGTCGATGCAGGTCTCAAGTACCTCGCGGACAAGATCCAGCAGTGCCAGGTAAGATGCTTTTCTTGCCTCATCCTGCTCACTTAAGATCTTGGTCTCGTGGTAGAAGTGGTTGAACTCGTTTGCAAGCTCGTAGATATAAGCACAGATCTTATGCGGTGCTTTCTCCTCGAATGCGTTCTCCACAACGCCGTTGAAACGGGATACGGAAAGCATCAAAGCTTTCTCGCTGTCGCTCTTCGGTGCCAGAAGTGCGCCTTTCTTCAGTTCATTTCCCTCTTCTTTATATTTTCCGAGGATGGATTTTGTACGAACGATCGTGTACAGGATGTACGGACCGGTGTTTCCCTCAAAGGAAGTAAATCTCTCAACATCGAATACATAATCTTTCGATGCCTGGTTGGACAGGTCACCGTATTTAATAGCAGACAGTCCGACAATCTGTGCCGTTCCTCTTGCATCCGTATCTTTTACGCTGCGGTTCTCCACGATCTTCTCATACATCTCATCGTTGATCTCGCCGATCAGACGCTCCAGACGCATAACGCCGCCCTCACGGGTCTTGAACGGTTTTCCGTCTTTTCCGTTCATGGTACCAAAGCCGATAAAGGAAAGAACGGTATCATCATTCACCAGTTTTGCTTTTCTTGCACAGCGGAAACACTGTACGAAGTGAAGCTCCTGACGTTTGTCTGCCAGATAGCAGATCTCGTCCGGCTTGTACAGTTTCATACGCTGGATGATGGTTGCCAGGTCTGTCGTATCATACAGAGCTGCTCCATCGGATTTTAAGATCATGCACGGCGGGATCTCTTTTGTGTCTGTCTCTTCTTTGACATCAACAACGAGTGCGCCCTGGTCATAATGTGCATAACCATTGTCTTTCAGGTAATCTACCATGTCCGGAATGTACTCCTGTGCATCGGACTCACCCATCCACAGATCGAAATGAACGTCGAGGTTTCCATAGTTCTTTTTCAGATCGGCAACAGAAACGTTCATAATGTGTTTCCAGATCGCACGATATCCTCTTCTGCCCTGCTGCAGCTCTCTCGTTGCCTCGAGTGCACGTTTCTTATAGTCCTCGTCCTCTTTCGATTTGCCGCTTGCGCAAGGATAAATCTCCTCGAGCTCGCTGATCGTAAACGGTGCTTCCTCCGGGTACTCTCCCGTAAAGGACTCATCAAAATAAACAAGCTCCGGATGGCGCTCCTGCAGCTCGGTGATGATCAGTCCCATCTGCAGACCCCAGTCTCCAAGATGAACGTCACCGATCATGTTGTGGCCCATGAAGCGTCCCATACGCTTAATGCTTTCCCCGATGATCGCGGAACGGAGATGGCCGACGTGAAGCGGTTTTGCCACGTTTGCTCCGCCGTAATCTACGATGATGGTTTTCGGATTTTTTGCTTTCTCTACAGAAAGATCTTCGTCGTTCTGCATTTTGGAAAGATAATCTGCCAGAAATTCCGGGTTGATTTTCAGGTTGATGAATCCCGGTTTTACGGCTTCAATTTCACCGATCACGCTGTGATCGGTCACTTTTTCTACAACTGCTTCAGCCAGCTGGATCGGTGCTTTGTGGTATGCTTTTGCAGCTGCCATTGCGCCGTTGCACTGGTATTCGCACAGATCCGGGCGGTTGGAAACGGAAACCCTTGCATAGGACGGGTCCATCTCCGCAGCGGTAAAGGCTTTTACCAGCTCTTCCTGGATAAGATCGATCAGTTTTTTCATAATGTTTCCCTCATTTTCTTCTTTACTGCAGAATCATCTGTTCTGCGTTTTGTTTCCGCGCGCTGCGCCGGGCTTCTTCCTCTTCTTTGATGCCGCTTTTCTGATAACAGTACTGGATGATATCTCTTCTTCGGATGATGCCGATGAAGATTCCCTCGTCATCCACAACTGGAACGAAATTCTGCCGCATGGACATCTCGATCAGGTCCTCGATGTTGCTGTTGATGTTGACGGACTCATAATTCCACCGTTTTGGAACCTGCCAGAGCGGGATATCCTCTGCTTCATGGTAATTCAGCAGATACCGTTCTTTTATGATGCGGAGCAGATCTCCTTCCGTCAGTGTTCCCACGTAGCAGCCCTTTTTGTTCAGTACCGGAACCGCCGTGTATTTATGATATTCGATCTTCTCGATGGCCTGCCGAAGTGAGCAGTCGTCATACAGATAAGCCGTTTCACTTTTCGGTGTGATAAAAAACAAAATATTCATTCGCGTATACTCCTTTTCGTTGGTCATACTCTTGTTTGATTATACCATAAACGAATGTGAAATGTCTTTGAATCTTTCTTATATTTTCATAAACATACCGAATCCGAAACTCGAATGCCTCTTTGCTGCGCCGCAAATTGCGCTTATTTTCCAGTATAACCGACTTTCCGCAAAAAGTAAAGATCTTAAGTTTCATCCGCACACGCCGCACAAAAAATCCGCACGGATCCAGCACCTACGCTGTACCCGCACGGATTTTTCAACTCTTTTTTGTTCTATTCTCTTCGCAGCGCATCGATCGGATTCAGGTTCGCTGCTTTTACCGACGGCAGCAGTCCGAATACGATACCGATCACCATGGAGAAGACCACGGAGAAAATGATTGCCGGAATACTGATCGCCACAGGCGTCTGCGATACCCTCGAAATCACCTGTGCCATGATAATGCCGCCCAGCACGCCGAGCAGTCCGCCGATGCTGGTGAGCACCGCCGCCTCGGTCAGGAACTGGAACAGAATTCTGCGTTTTCTTGCTCCGATCGCCTTTTTCAGGCCGATCTCGCTTGTACGTTCCGTTACAGATACCAGCATAATATTCATAACACCGATACCGCCGACCAGAAGCGAAATGCTCGCGATCCAGATCAGCTGCTGGTTCGTGCTCTGGCCTAACTCTTGCAGACTCTTTGCTTTCTCCAGCAGATCCTCTGCCTGATAAGAAAGAGAATCCGTTGTATTGATCACGGATTCGTTCATGATATCCGCTGTTGTCTTTCCCACCGTGCTCATATCCTCGGTCGTTTTTGCCATCACAACGGCATTTTCCGGCTCATCATACTGGAATACGATCGGCCAGCAGACATCCGGCATCAGCACCAGCGGATAGGATTCCTGATTGTACGTATAGTAGTCATCCCTGGAATTGATGACCGGCTGAAACGAATCGGCTTTTTTGATCACGCCGATCACCGTGAACGGCTCTCCCATGATCTCGATCGTTTTGCCGACCGGCGACTCATCCGGGAAGAGTGTCAGCACTGCGGTATCGTCGAGGAGGACAACTTTGTGGATCTTCGAGAAATCGCTCTCCACAAAGCCGCGTCCCTGATAAATCTGATAGCCGCACGTCGACAGATAATTTTCATCCACGCCAAGCGCCTTCGCGCTGTCCAGTGTTGTGTTTCCTTTTGCGATGCCGCTCACATACGTTCTTTCGGTGTAAAACGATGCATTTTCCGCCTGATCCTGCTCGCGGATCCGCTTTTTCTGGTCATCGGACAGTTTCGACACGCCGCTTGGCAGTCCGTTGTCCATCCAGTAATTGCCGTCGCCCTGCTTTAAGCTGACGGTCACGTTGTTGTTTCCGGCTCCGATCAGGTTCTGTTTGATCTGCTCATTCGTTCCCTTGATCGTGGAGACAATCGAAATGATCGACGCAATTCCGATGATAATACCCAGCATCGTCAGGAAGGAACGCATTTTGTGTGACCAGATTCCCTGAAAGGAAAGTCTTACATTTTCTAACATGGTGCGCCTCCTTAACTGTTGTAATAATCCGATGAACTGGATTCCTTCGTGTCTGCGCCTTCCACCACGGTTTTGCCGTATGGGAATGCAATGTAATCCTCTTCGGAAAGACCGCTCTTCACTTCGTAATAGCTGCCCCACAGAAGTTTTCCGGTTACCACATTCTGTTTCTTTAATTTATCATTTTCATCCCGGATATAAACGAATTTCTGTCCGTTCTCCTCACGGATGAATTCTTTGCTGACGTACAGGCCGTTGCCGTTTTCTACATCGTTTCCGACAGTGATTGCAATCTCGATCCAGTCGCCGTTTTCAAAACCTTCTCCGCCCTCCGGGATAACGGCTGTGAACGGGTAGAAGGAGGCTGGTGTCTCGCTGTAGGACATGTAGCTTGTTGTCGGGTACGGGGAAATCTCGGTTACGGTTGCCGCTGCAAAAGCACCCGAAGACCAGGAAGTCACGTTGAGTTCGTCGCCGACTTTTACCTGATCGAGATACGTCTCGCTTAAGTAGCCGCGCACGTACAGACCTTCGTTTCCGCTGACCTGGATAAAGGCGCTTCCGTCGTTGGACGGGTTTTCTGCATTTCCAACCTTCTTTACCACACCGCTGATCGTCGCTTTTACGGTCTGGGAATCCAGGGATTTCTGCGTATTTTTGACTTTGAGTTCCTCTTCCTTCTGATCCAGCTTCAGACCACGGATCTGGCTCTCTTTTTCGCTGATGGCTTTTTTCAGCTCATCTTTTGTGTAGGTCATCTGGGTATCATCACCGGAAGAAGTATTGTTGTTGGCGCTGCTTCCTGTGGATGATGTAAAGAGGGACTGTACCGATGCTTTTTCACCGTAGAATACGGTTTTTGCTGTTGTCTGCACTGCTTCCTGTGCACTTTCGCTCTGCGGTTCCGCTTCCGGTTCTGCCGGGACTTTGGTCGGCGTCGGCGTTTCCGTCGGAACTGGGGTCTCGCTCGGCACCGGAGTTTCTGTTGGAACCGGCTCTGTGGTCGGAATCGGTGTTGTACTTGGTTCCGGGCTGATGGTCGGCTCTGGAGTTACACTCGGTCCCGGCGTAACGCCCGGGGTCGGAGTTACACTTGGTGCCGGGGTAATCGTTCCTTCTTTTACCGCCACATTTGCAGTGCTGACTGCCATGGAAGTACCCTTGTCATTTTTCGCTGTCACTTCTACTGTGTAGATTCCGGCATCCTCTTTTGTGATGTTTTCTTTTGTGTAAGTATCCTTAAAATCTCCGTCGATTGTCTTTCCGTTGTGTTTCCAGACGTATGTGTAAGTGACATCTGTTTCGGTGTTTTCCGTGAAATCGTCTGTCTCTCCGCTTCCATTTCCGGCTTCACCCGGCTGTGTCACATCGTCCTCGGACGTACTCTCGGTTTTATCATCCGTTTTATCGTCAGCTTTCTCATCCGGCTTCTCTTCGGTATCTTTCTTCTCATTGATTCCGATTTTCAGCTTCAGCCCGCCGCCCTCTGCCACCTCTGTGTTGGCAAGCGGCGTGGTAATTTTTACTTCCGGTGCATCCGCCGACTCGGATTCTTTCAGACTCAGGACTGCTTCATACGAAGTCTCGTATGCTTTCGCAATCTTCGTTCCATCCTGCTCCCACACGGTTTCCAGCGCCTCTGCGGCTTTGTTTTCCTCATGAATCTCCAGGCGGAACCAGTATCCTTCGCTGTCCTCTTCTTTTTTCGTTCCCTTTTCATCCGCGTATCCTGCCATCTGATTCAGGAATCCGCCTGTCAGGACTGTTCCCGGTGCGCAGAGATAGGTGTATGGGTCTTCCTGCGTTCCTTCTCCTTTGTATGGTTTGGAACCAAATACAAGCTTATTCGTACTGCTGTACAGAACAGCATCCTCGTACGTCGGCTCCGGTTCCGGGGTCGGAATCGGTTCGTCCGGAAAATCCGGATCGATGGGTTCATCTGGAAAATCCGGAAAGTCGGGATCTTCCGGGAAATCCGGCTCCACCGGATCCAGCGGGGTATCCGATACCGGTTTTGTCTTTTTCAGCTTTTCCAGTTCTTTTTCACTCTGCTGGATTTTCAGCTTTGTCTGTGCAAGCTGCAACTGCTGCGTTTCCAGATCCAGCTCGATCATGCTGGTATCGTATGTCATCAGCGTGTCTCCGGCATTTACCACATCGCCCTCTTTGACGAGAACCTGGGAAATGGTCTGGCTGTCGGAAAGATAGATGTTCTGGGAAGCCGTCGATGTGATCTGGCCTTCCATGTTCATGTTGTCTCCCCAGTAACCACTCGTAAAGTCACTGACCGGATACACTTTTACGGTCGTCTTCTGCGCCTGGCGGATGCCGTAATAACCGCCGACACTGACACCGCCCACGGCAACTGCGGTCACAACTGCAATCGCGGCTTTCTTTGCGGCTTTTCCTTTTTTCATGTTTCGACCACCTCCTTCGATTTCATCATTCCGTCGCGGATCTCCACGGTGCGCTGTGCCATCGATGCGATCTCCGCGTCATGCGTAATCATCAAGATGCTGACACCCTCGTCGTTCAGGCTCTGGAACAGCTCCATGACCTGTTCGCCGGAATGGGAGTCGAGCGCTCCGGTCGGCTCATCGGCCAGCAGAATTTTCGGATGGTTGACGATCGCTCTTGCAATCGCCACTCGCTGTTTCTGGCCGCCGGAAAGCTGGGTTGGTTTGAAACTCATACGGTCGCCGAGCCCCACCCGCTCGAGGGCAATCGCCGCCCGCTCTCTTCTCTCTTTTTTCGGCACGCCCGCATACGTCAACGGCAGGCATACATTTTCCATTGCGCTCTGTCTTGCAAGGAGTTGGAAGTTCTGGAAGACAAAGCCGATTTTCTGCAGGCGGATGTCCGACATCTGATTGTCACTGCATTTGCTGATGTCCTGTCCGTCGAGGATCAGCCGTCCGCTCGTCGCCTGGTCGAGGCAGCCGACAATATTCATCAGTGTTGTTTTTCCGGAACCAGAAGGACCCATGATCGCAACGTACTCGCCTTCTTCCATGGAGAAGTTGATGTTTTTCAGAACCGGAACCGGGATTTTGCCCTGCATATATTCTTTACAGATATTCTCTAATTCCAGAATCACGGCTGCACCTCCCCGTCCTCCGCCGATCCGGCTTCCTGTGTGTCTGCCGCGTCGTTCTCGCCAGCTTCACCACCGTCGGCGCCGCCGATCACGTTCGTCGTATCTTCCTCACCGCTGTACTCTGCGCCATCCATGGTATTGTCGACCATGCCGTTTTCATCCTGCGTCATACCGTCGTCGACCATTCCATCGTCGTTGTCAAGCATACCGTCATCCATCATTCCGTCATCTTCGCCGCCGGCCGGATTGCTCTGTCCCAGCGAACCATCGGTGCTGACGACCGTCTTCATGCCCTCTTCCAGACCATCCTCCGGGAAGGTGATGGCATCCTCCTCTTTGAGACCATCAGTGATCTGATATTCCATCATATTTTCATCGTGTGTTCCAAGAGTTACACTTCGTTTTTCCAGTTTTCCATTTCCATCATCAGCCCAGACATAAGGATTGCTGTCGATATCGTTGATAAAGTAATCGGACAGCCAGATTCCTGTTTTGACTTCCTGCTGGCCGACATCCGGCTCTACGTAAACGTGCTGACCGAGCATCAGGCCATTTGTTCCATCGAGCTGTACATAAAACGGATAGTTGCTTGACTGCGTCATACCGTCTCCCGAACTGTTGTAAACGTTGTTGCTTCCTGTCCGTGCATTTTCCCGATCAATCTTTGTCACGGTTCCGGTCCAGGTCTGATTCTCATCTACACGAGAATGCACGATCACCTTGCTTCCTTCCGTAATCGAACCATCGCTCATATTCTGTTCATTGATCTGGCCTTTTACACGGAAATTTCCCGTTGCAAGAACAGTCAGGAAGGAATTGTCGGAGCTGTCACCGGAGTAAGCGCCGGCGCTGCTGTCATCGTTGTTGATTGATTTTACAACACCGGCGATTTCGCTGATCACGGTCGCATTGGTGATGTTATCGTTTAATTTATCAATCTCCGCCTGTTTTGATTTTCCTTCATATTCTTTTTTCTTTAAATCCAGCTCCGCTTCCTGAATTTCCAGTGTGATGCTTGCCTGCTGGTCTTTTGATGCCTGCTTTTTGTCTTTGTAAAGCTGGTTGATATTGGTATTCATACTTGAAAGTTCATTGTTTATGCGTTCCAGATCCAGCTGCGCCTGCTCGAGGTCACTCTGGAATTTCTCGGTATCGTAGGAGAACAGCGGTGTTCCGACCTGAACCTCCTGACCGACTTCCACATAAACTTCCTTTACCTTTTTCTCGCTGTTTTTCTCTACCTTCCAGGTATTTTCCGACTCCACAACACCGGCATAGCGGTTTTCCATTCCATTTCCGGTTCCCAGATTGGTCAGGGCTTTTACAGTATTGACATAGACGACGTTATCGTCCTCTTTTGTACTGTTTCCAAGGAAATGCCATGTCACTCCCCCTCCGGCTGCCGCCAGCACTGCGACTGCGCACACAATCGCGATTATTTTTTTCTTCATATGCTTCCTCCCACTTTTCTATTTTACAAATTAATTTTCTGCTTTCCCAAGTTAGTTCTATCGTATCACATTTTGTTTTTTGTTTTCTTACTTTTTCCTTACTCTTTTTTTAGCAAATACTGGCTTTTTCTGAAAATAGATTTTTGTTTTTGTCATTAAAAACCTGCCTCCGTGTTTATGACGGAAAGCAGGTTTTCTTTCGAATCTGTTAGATTTTATTTTTTATGCTACAAGTTTCATCTCCCGCAGAATGCGGTATACGAGATAACAGATCAGCGCTGCACAGACCAGTTTGAACAGAAGCGGAACGACGGCGAACACGATTTTAAATCCAAGCCAGATCACGCCGATCGGGAGAAGAATAGTGGCGCATGCGCCGAGGACTTTTCCTCCAAATTTCAGCAGAAGTCCGACGATCCCAAATAGAATTCCAATTCCGCAGAGCAGACCAAAACAGGTTGCCAGCATGACTAATGTAACTAACATAGTGATTCCTCCTTGTCTTTTTCTCTATGTGTTCCACTTGCTGTGGATGTTTCCGTATCTTTCTTACAAACCATATTGTAGCACTTTTTTCCAGCAAAACAACGGGGAAGACGGGGAAGAATTTCTTAAGTTTTTCTTTACACCGATCGAGTGAAACCTAAAAAAGGACAGACAACGCTGCACTTCTGCAAAATTGTCTGTCCTGTAAATTACAAAATTTTCTTTACTCTTCTGTTGTCTCTTCCTCAGCCTGCGGCTCAACCTCAAGACCAAGCTCTTCCAGCTGTGCTGCGTCAACCGGTGACGGAGCCTCGGTCATCAGACAGGAAGCATCTTTTACCTTCGGGAATGCGATGACGTCGCGGATGCTGTCCTCTTTTGCCATCAGCATAACGAGACGGTCCAGTCCGTAAGCCAGTCCGGCGTGAGGCGGAACTCCGTATTTGAAAGCATCCAGAAGGAAACCAAATCGCTCATGTGCCTGTTCCTTTGTGAAACCAAGCATCTCAAACATCTTCTCCTGCACATCGTTCTGGTGAATACGAACGCTTCCTCCTCCGATCTCAGTACCGTTCAGAACGATATCGTAAGCTTTTGCACGAACTGCGCCCGGATCGGTATCCAGAAGCGGCAGATCCTCGTCCATCGGCATGGTGAACGGGTGATGCATTGCGGTGAAACGGTTCTCCTCATCGGACCACTCCAGAAGCGGGAACTCGGTAATCCATACGAAACGGTACTCGTTCTTGTCGAGCAGTCCCATCTGCTCTGCCAGTTCCAGACGAAGTGCGCCAAGAACGTTCCAAACAATCTTGTTGCGGTCTGCTGCGAAGAGAAGAAGGTCTCCAGCCTGTCCGTCCATGGCTTTGATGAGGGCTTCCATCTGCTCCTCTGTCATAAATTTGGAGAAAGAAGATTTCCAGCTTCCATCCTCATGGATTGCAATGTATGCAAGACCTTTTGCACCGTAACCTTTCGCAAATTCAACGAGCTTGTCGATTTTCTTTCTCGGCATTGCGCCCTGTCCCTTTGCGTTAATACCGCGGACAGAACCGCCGTTTTCAAGTGCGCCCTTAAATACAACGAACTCGGTATCTTTTACGGTCTCGGAAACATCAACCAGCTCCATACCGAAACGCAGGTCCGGTTTGTCGGAACCGAAACGGTTCATAGCCTCTTTCCAGGTCATTCTCTGGATCGGGAGCTGTACCTCAACGCCGAGCACCTCTTTGAACAGGTGTGCCAGCAGTCTCTCATTGACATCGATAACATCATCTACATCAACGAAAGCAAGCTCCATATCGATCTGGGTGAACTCCGGCTGACGGTCAGCACGCAGGTCCTCGTCACGGAAACATTTTACAATCTGGATATAGCGGTCATAGCCGGAGCACATCAGAAGCTGTTTGAACAGCTGCGGAGACTGCGGCAGTGCATAGAAGCTGCCCGGATGAACACGGCTCGGTACCAGATAGTCTCTGGCGCCTTCCGGTGTGGATTTCGTCAGCATCGGGGTTTCGATCTCAAGAAAACCTTCTTTTGACATGAACTCACGGGTGAGCATTGCCACCTTGCTTCTCATAATCAGGTTTCTCTGGATATCCGGTCGGCGCAGATCCAGGTAACGGTATTTCAGACGGAGCTCTTCTCTCGTCTTGGAATCCTCCTCGATCGGGAACGGCGGGGTTTCTGCCTCGGAAAGAATGCGTAAGGACTCAGCCTTTACTTCGAGCTCTCCTGTTGCCAGATTTTCATTGATAGCACCGGAGCGGGCCATAACTTCACCTTCTACGGCAATGACGAACTCGCTGCGCAGTTTTGCTGCTTTCTCAAAACCTTCCTCACTGATCGGGCCGTTCTCAAAGATAATCTGCATAATACCGCTTCTGTCACGCAGATCGACGAAAATAATTCCGCCTTTATTACGGCTCTTCTGTACCCAGCCCATCAGGGTTACTTTTTTTCCGATATCTGCTTTTGTGACTTCCGCACAGCGGCAGGTTCTCTTCAGGCCTTTCATGGATTCAGCCATTTTCTTGTTCCTCCTATTTGGAACTGCGGACACAAAGAATCTGCATCCGCAGCACATCGTTTTTTCATGCGATTACTATTATTGGATATTCCTTACATTTTGTCAACAAAAAATTCTTCGATCTCAGTGTAGCCCTCGCTGGCAAGCTGCTCTTTCTGGAATTTCTTGTTCTTCTTCATCACGGCGATGTTGATGGCCGTGCCTTCACTTCTCTCTTTTGTCGCCTGCTGAATGATCTTCTGCATTCCCTCTGCCGGCATGTTTTTCTCGATCAGGTACGCTTTTTTCTTCTGTGCGCCCGGGATCTGGTAATCTCTCTCAAGCAGAAGCATAACGATACGCTCAAATCCGATGGAGAATCCGCATGCGCAGGTCTGGTTTCCGGTGAATTTTCCGATCATTTCATCGTAGCGTCCGCCGCCTCCGACAGATCCGCCGTACTCATCCATAGCGATCTCGAAGATCGGTCCGGTGTAGTAGGACATTCCGCGCACCAGAGTCGGATCGAAAGCGATCTTGAATTCTGCGGTCTTCACGGCATTGACACTGTCGATGATGGTCTTCAGGCCGTCTGCGTACTCTTTGTCAAGGAATCCCTCGAGTTTCTCACGGCAGTACTCTACGCCTGCGGTATCCGGGGTGATCTCCTCGAACATTTTCAGGTATTTCTCTACGGACTCTTTTGCAAAGCCGGCTTCCTCGAGCTCTTTGGCAACGCCCTCAAAACCGATTTTATCCATCTTATCGAGGATAATAAATACGGTGTCATAGGACTCCTCCGGGAATCCGCTGTAGGCTGCCATTGCTTTTAAGATACGGCGGTCATTGATACGGATCGTAAAGTTCTTGAAGTCCAGTTTTCCAAGCAGTGTGGTGGTAGCAAGGATCAGCTCAATCTCTGCGAGGTTGGTCGGCTCGCCGAGGATATCGATATCGCACTGCATGAACTGGCGGTATCTTCCTCTCTGCGGACGGTCTGCACGCCATACATTTCCCATCTGAAGTGCTTTGAACGGGGACGGAAGCTCGTTTGCGTTGTTGGAATAGTAACGGCAGAGCGGAACGGTCAGGTCATAACGCAGGCCGCTGTCTACGAGATCGTTTTCTTTCTCAGCGGTCTCGAGTTTCAGCTTCTCTCCTCTTTTTAAGATCTTGAAAATCAGTTTCTCATTCTCGCCGCCCTGTTTGCTGTTCAGGTTTTCGATGTGCTCCACGCATGGGGTCTCCATGGAGGTAAAGCCGAAGGTTCCGTAAGTTTCCTTGATCAGACGGATCACGTAGTCACGGATTGCCATTTCTTTCGGTAAAATATCTTTCATTCCGGTAACCGGTTTCTTCTTTAATGCCATTTTCTGTTTTCTCCTTTATGATTTCCTGGATCAATTCATCGACATCAGAAAGCTCGATCGCTTTCCGGCTGCCTCTGTGGATCACTCTCTGAAATGCCAGGAACATTTTCAGATCGAAATTTTTGACTTCTTCTGCCATAAGCTCCATCGCCTGTTCCTGCGTAAACGCGCTCCGGTACGGGCGGTCGGAGGTCAGTGCGCAGTACACATCGCAGATACGCAAAATACGCGCCCCAAACGGAATCTTTTCTCCTGCCAGATTCGCAGGATATCCTGTTCCGTCATAATTTTCATGGTGGTACAGAATGCTCTCCATGACAAAATCGGAGTATCCGCGTCCCTGCAGCAGCTCATATCCCAGTGTGGGATGGGTCCGCACAAAGCGCATCTCCTCGACAACGAGCGTATCCTGTTCTTCTACGTAATTCTCCAGGACAACCTTTCCGATGTCGTGGAGAACGCCCGTTTTTGCAAGCTCATAGCAAATTTCTTTTTCATACCCCAGTTCCCGCGCAAGATCGTAAGCCAGATTACTCACTTCCATGCCGTGGATGAGCTGTTCGGTCAGGGTATATCGCAGCATGTGAAGCTGCTGACTGGATTTTTTTTTCATTTTGGCAGATACTTCTCCATTCCGATACGCTTTCTCTCGATCATCTCATCGATACGCTCCACATAATTTTTCAGATCCTTCACATTTTCCACCCGCTCAATGCGCTCTCCGTGGTCAAACACGAATTTCGTGGATGCTCCGGCTCCTGCAGCCAGAATGGACTGTTTTTCTTCCATAATGAGAATGTTGTAAATACCGGCCTTTCCTTCCCGGGAATAACCTACATTCTCAAAGTTTCCCGCCATATTTTTCTGGCGGTACATGTAATACGGCCCCATCTCCATGCGATGTGCGCTGTCCATCGTCATTTTCATGATCTCAGCGGAATTTTCAAACGAGATTTCCTGATATTTGTCTTTGAACAAATTGAGTCTCGTCGCACGCTTCAATGCAAGGGAATGGACCGTCAGGGAATCCGGGTTCAGCGCCTCCACTTTTTCCAGGGTATGCGCCACTTTTTCCCTGTCCTCGCCCGGCAGACCAACGATCAGATCCATGTTGATGTTGTCGAAACCAAGGTCACGCGCCATGCGGAACTTCTCTTCAATCTCCTCCACCGTATGATGGCGTCCGATCAGATCCAGTGTCTCCTGGTTCATCGTCTGCGGGTTAATCGAAATACGAGTCACCGGGAATTTGCGGATGGCCTTTAAGACCTCCTCATGGATCGTATCCGGCCGTCCTGCCTCCACGGTAAACTCCTGCACCTGATCCATCGGGAAGAGCTCTGTCACCTTCGAAAGCAGACGTTCCATCTGTGCTGCATTCAGCGTCGTCGGCGTTCCGCCTCCGATGTAGATCGTATCAAGTGTATAGTCTTTCATACGCTCGCTGATGAAGGTCAGCTCTTTGATCAGCGCATCCAGATACGGATCTACCATATGGGCCCAGCGGCTTAACACATGGGAACCGAAGGAACAGTACAGACAGATGCTCGGACAGAATGGAATGCCGATGTACAGGCTGTAGCCGTGCTCGTAGTCGATCGTCTTTAAAATATCCTTTTCCCGGTTGGCAATCGTGATTGCAAGTGCCGTCTTTTCCGGGCTGGTGTAGTAGGTCTCGCGCATGTATTTCGCAATCTCTACATTTGTTTTGCCCTCTTCCAGCATCTTCATCGGAATTTTCGTCGGACGGATGCCGGTGAGATCGCCCCACGGAAGTTCTTTTCCGCTCACTTTCGAGAGCGTGCGATAGACCATCCGTTTCAGGACATTTTTCGTTTCGTGGCGGTCTTTTTCATATTCCACCGCCTCACACGCGGCAGAAAGCTCTTCGTGCTTCTCATTTTCTATGGAAAAGCAGATCTGGTCTGCCGCGTACAGGATCTTATCATAATATGCAAATTCCCCGTCCGGCGCTCCATCCTCTTCGTACCACGAGGTGATCTCGCAGCCGGGATAGAATGCCTTGATCAGGGAATACACATCGTATTCAAAATCTTTTCTGTTAAAACAAAGGCTGATATTAAGCAAGGGGATTGTACCTCTTTTCATGTTCAATCGTAGTTTCATCGTTGTGGCCCGGATACACGGTCACATCCCCGGGAAGCTCTTTTAACAGGCGCTTGACCGACGCGGTCAGCTCTCTGCCGGAGGATGTCGGGAAGTCGTATCTTCCGTAGGACTCGCAGAACAGCGTATCACCGGAAAAAAGTGTTTTCGCTGCCGGAATATAGTAGCAGACACCGCCTGCCGTGTGCCCCGGTGTCGCAAGAACGTGGATTTCAAAATCTGCGAGATGCAGCACATCGCCCTCTTTTACGGTTTTGTCCGCCTGCATCGTGTACGGTTTGCTCCAGAGCCCGGAAAGATTTTCCTTTGGATCCCCCAGCAGGTGCTGCTCTTTTTCATGGACATAGACCGGGATATGGTACTTTTTCCGCAACGCATCCGCTGCCAGCATATGGTCGAAATGGCCATGGGTCAGCAGAATGGCCTCCGGGTCGCCGTCGATCTCGTCGATCTGGCGTTCAATCTCCAGCGGCGAATCGCCCGGGTCCACGATCAGCACCTTCTGGCTGTCCGGATTTTCCACAACGTAGCAGTTTGTCGAGAGCATTCCAAGTGCCCGGTAATTTACCTTTATCATACGCTTTTCTCCTTTTTATCCTCTCGATCTCTGAATATCAATCACGCTCTCCACCTGGCGCACCTTCTCGATGATGCTGTTCAGCTCTTCGTTGTTGTGCACGTCGAACGTCACATCGATGGAAGCCGTTCCCTGCTTGCTCGTTCTCACGTTCATCGCCGCAAGGTCGATCTTCCGCTCGGTAAAGATCTTGGAGATATCCACCAGAAGACCGGTACGGTTGTTTGCGTAAACGCTGATCTCCACGGTATAGAGAGAGCCGCCGTTGTCCTCTGCCTGCCATTCAGCATCAATGAGGCGCGCCCGCTCGGATTCCGGCAGATTCAGGACATTGACACAGTCGGTGCGGTGAATGGTCACGCCGCGTCCTCTTGTGACAAAGCCCACGATCTCGTCTCCCGGGATCGGGTTGCAGCATTTGGAAAAGCGCACCGCCACATCGTGGATACCACGCACGACGATGCCGCCCTTGCTCTTTCCAACCGGCAGAACCTTCTCTCCGGATGCCGCTTCGAGCACCTGCTCGTCGGTGATCTCTTTTTTATGCTGCTTTTCGTACGTCTCAATCAGCTTGTTGAGGACCTGGCCCTCTTTTAAGCCGCCGTGGCCGATGGCCGCAAGAACGGAATCCCAGTCGCGGAAGCCGTACTTTCTCATGACAGCCTCTTCGTACATCGGTTTCGTATAGATTCCAAGGTTTTTGCCCTTCAGCTTTGCATAGCTGGTGAGCATTTCCTTGCCTTTGACGATGTTGTCCGTCTTGTTCTGCTGGCGGAACCACTGGTTGATGCGGCTCTTTGCCTGGGAACTCTTCGCAATTTTCAGCCAGTCGCGGCTCGGTCCCTTGGAGTTCTGCGAGGTGATGATCTCGACGCGGTCTCCGTTGTGAAGTTCCGTCTCGATCGGCACGAGTTTTCCGTTGACCCTCGCTCCGACCATCTTGTTGCCGACCGCACTGTGGACGGAGTAAGCAAAGTCGATGGCACAGGAGCCGACCGGAAGCGTTTTGACATCGCCCGCCGGGCTGAAACAGTAAACATTGTCGGCAAACAGGTCGAGATCGCTCTTTAAGAGGTTCATGAACTCATGGTTGTCCGCCATGTCCTGCTGCCACTCCAGAATCTGGCGCAGCCAGGTCAGTTTTTCCTCTTCCTGCTCCGGTCCCGGTTTCTTGCCGTCGGAGGCCTCTTTGTATTTCCAGTGTGCAGCGATACCGTATTCTGCAATCCGGTGCATCTCATAAGTACGGATCTGAATCTCAAACGGCTGTCCGTTCGGTCCGATCAGGGTTGTATGCAGGGACTGGTAACGGTTTGGCTTCGGCATCGCAATGTAATCTTTGAAACGGCCCGGGATCGGCGTGTACATTTCATGGATGACACCGAGCGCTGCATAGCAGTCTTTGACGGATTCCACGATGATGCGGACCGCAAAGAGGTCATAGATCTGATCCAGCGTCTTGTGCTGGTTGACCATCTTTTTGTAGATGCTGAAAAAGTGCTTGATTCGTCCGTTGACATCTGCCTCAATGCCGGCCTGGTGGATATGACGGGTCACCTCTTTTACGATCGCATCGACAAATTCCTGCCGCTGCTCCCGCTTCATGCTGACCTTCTGCACCAGTTCATAGTACGCATCCGGCTCCAGATATTTCAGAGAAAGGTCATCGAGTTCGACCTTGATCTTGGAAATACCGAGGCGCTGTGCGATCGGGGCATAAATATCCATCGTCTCACGCGCTTTTTTCTTCTGCGTCTCCGGCGACCAGTACTGTGCGGTCCGCATGTTGTGCAGACGGTCCGCCAGTTTTACCAGAATAACGCGGATATCCTTTGCCATCGCAAGGAACATCTTTCTCAGGTTTTCTGCCTGCTCCTCGACCTTATCCGCAGAATATTTCAGCTGTGCCAGCTTCGTGACACCGCTTACAATCAGGGACACCTCCGGGCCGAACTCCTCGGTCAGCTCTTCTTCGGTCATGACGGTATCTTCGACAACGTCGTGCAGAAGGCCTGCCGCGATCGACTCCTTGTCGAGCTCCAGATCTGCCAGGATAATTGCCACACAGAGCGGATGGATGATGTACGGTTCCCCGCTCTTTCTTTTCTGGTCCTTATGTGCATCCGCTGCCACGCGGTATGCTTTTTCGATCAGGGAAATATCGTCCGATGGATGATATTTTTTCACAGAAGCGATCAATTCCCCGTATAATTCCTCCGGACTTGTAAAATCGTCCGTCTTGCGGATTCTGGCTTCTGCCGCCGCCACATCCTTCTTTAATTCTTCTTCACTGATTCTTTTCTCTTCTTCCATATGTATCCTCCGCTCTCATGATTAACCCCTGCGTTTCGTTGGATACGTTATTTGCCATCGTAACGGATGACAGATTTTACATCATATTTTGCCAGTTTTTCGCGTCCTTTTAAGCCGGCAAGCTCCATCAGGAACACGATTCTGGTTACTTCGCCGCCGAGGCGCTCGATCATTTTTGCACAAGCCTCCACGGTACCGCCGGTTGCAATCAGATCGTCGATGATGACTACCTTCTGGCCCGGTTTGATGGAGTCTTTGTGCATCTCGATCGTTGCGCTGCCGTACTCCAGGTCATAGCTCTCCTCGATGGTCTCCAGAGGAAGTTTTCCTTTTTTACGGATCGGCACGAACGGTTTGTGCAGATTGTAAGCAATCGGCATACCGAAAATGAAGCCGCGGGACTCGGTTCCGCAGATTACATCACAGTCTACTTCTTCTACAAAATGCTGCATCTCATCTATGGCAAGCTGCAGTCCGTCTGCGTCCTGCAGGATACTCGTTACATCTCTGAAAATAATACCCGGTTCCGGGAAATCCGGAATACTTCTTACGTAATCCTCTACTTTTTTCATAAAATATTCCTCCGTTTCGTCAAGGTTTGACAATTCACCTTACAGTATAGCATCAATATTCTTCTGCGTCAATTTTGTTTCCGATAGAAAACAGAGCAGAAAAATCAGGTATTTGCGGCTTTTCTGCATCTTTAAAAATAACTCTGGATATTGATCTGTAATTTGTCGCGTCCGTTCCACGTATCGATCGACGGATAGTACGCTACCGAGAGGGTCGGATGTGCATCCACGTATGCGGCGAACGCTTCTCCCTCGCCGAAATAGACACCATCCATCTGGTATCCGCCCGCATCGGCAAGCTGTACTTTCACCACGTTTCTATTCTTTCCAAAAATGCGGTAATTTAATACAGTCAGTCCTTTCTGTGCGAACAGCGGTTTCGTGTTGCCTTTTCCGAACGGCTCCAAGAGACTTAACTGGCGGATCAGATTTTTGGTGATGTAGGTGATCGGCATCGGCACATCGATCACAACTTTTTCGACGAAATCCTCTTCCGTCAGCGTGGAATTATCGTTCAGTGCCCGGCGGAACGGTTCGATCATCTCCTCTCCTGCGAGGGAAAGGCCCGCAGCCATCGGGTGGCCGCCGAATTTCGTCATCAGTTCTTTGCATTTGCAGAGCTCCTCATACATCGAATACGCTTCGATCGAGCGGCCGGAGCCCTTGACGCCCTCCTCACTTCTGGTGAGTACGAAGGATGGTTTGTGGAAGTGCTCCCGCAGGCGACCTGCGATGATTCCGGCAAGGCTCTCGTGGCAGTCCGGCAGATAGACGACGAGGACTTTGTCGTTCTGCAGCGGGGAGGTTTCCACGAGCTCGATTGCTTTCGCCTCACCCTGGCGCGTCAGCTCTTTGCGGCTTTCATTCAGGTCTTTCAAGTCCCCGGCAAGCTTTGCGGCCTCCTCACGTGTCTTTGCGCAGAGCAGTTTTAACGAATGCTCCGCCGTGTCAAGCCGTCCCGATGCGTTGATGCACGGGCCGAGAACGAAGCCGATGTGATACGGTGTCACGTTTTCCGCCTCGATGCCCTGCACACGGATCAGCTCCTGCAGGCCGAGGTTCTGCGTTTTATGGAGCGCCCGAAGGCCGGCTTTTACAAAAATCCGGTTTTCTCCCTGCAGATCCATCACATCACCGATCGTCGCAATGGCGACAAATTCCAGAAAGCGGAAGCTGTGCTCCTTTGGAATACCTGCTTTTGCCTCCATCGTCTGGATCAGTTTCCATGCGACGGCCGCACCGCAGAGGCCCGGAAACGGATAGGAACAGTCTTTCTGTTTCGGATTGACAACCGCGTCCGCTGGCGGCAGGATGTAGCGGCGTTCTCCGTTTTCATCCTCCTCAAACGGAACCTCGTGGTGGTCCGTCACAACAACCGTCATGCCAAGTTCTTTTGCCAGACGGATCTGACTGCCCGCCGCGATGCCGTTGTCACAGGTGACGATCGTGTCCCGCCCCTCATCCGCGGCAAACTGCACAAGATGCTCATTTAAGCCGTATCCGTCTGCAATCCGGTCCGGGATACGCACATCCGCATCGGCACCGAGATCTTTTAATCCGGTCAGCAGAATATACGTTGCCGTAACACCGTCGATGTCGTAGTCCCCGATGATGCGGATCGGCTTTTTCTCCCGAATTTTTTCTGCGATCAGATCTGCCGCGCGCTCCATATCCTTCATCAGCAGCGGATCGTGGAGCTGCTCCAGATCACCGAAGAGATACTCTTCGATCTCTTTCTCCCCGGTCACATCCCGGTTCCGGATCAGGCGGGCGATGACGGGATCGATGCCGAACCGGTCCGCAATTGCCTGGAAATCGGCGCGTTTTGCCGAAACTACCCAGCGTTCTTTCTTCATATGTTCTCCTCTTTCCTGTTAGCAGGAAACGCCGGACTTTTCCGGTCCGGCGTTTCTCTTTTTATGGTTTTTGCTGCTTTTATTTATTTTTTGTCTTATTCTGTACTGCTTTGGACGGCACATATTTGTTTTTTCCAACGTGCTTCATCACATACCACAGGGCACCTGTGATGCAGACAGAAGTGTAAGCTCCGCATACGATACCAACCATCAGAGGTGCTGCAAAGTCGCGGATGGAAGAAACTCCCATCACGAACAGAACAAAGATGGTGATAAAGGTGGTGAGGGAACTGTAAATGCTTCGGGTCAGGGTGTCCGTGATGCAGCGGTCAACCAGGGACTCGATCGGCTCTCTCTTTAACTCCGGCAGATTCTCACGGATACGGTCGAAGATGACGATCGTACTGTTGATGGAATAGCCGAGGATCGTCAGCATACACGCGATAAAGGTGCTGCCGACCGAAATACGGGATACCACATAGAATCCGAATACAATGGCGATATCGTGCATCAGTGCAAGGATGGCACTCGATGCGAAACGGATGTCGCGGAAACGGATCCAGATGTACAGCAGCATGCAGACTACAGCGATGATAACTGCTTTCATCGCATTCTGGCTCATTTCTTTACTTACAGTAGAAGAAATGTTGTCGAAAGTGATTTCAGAAGTATCGACACCGAAATTGTCTGCCATTGCCTGGTAAACCTGTTCACGCTCTTCCAGAGTCAGAGAACGTGTTTTGATGATGACATTGTTGCCTCCGACAACCTTTGTCATCTGAATATTGGAATCTTTTGTCACGCCTTCCACAACCGGCTCTACCTCTTTGTCCAGCTCTTCGATGGAGTAATCCTCGTTGAACGGAACGTTGATGGAAGTACCGCCCTTGAAGTCAAGGCCGAAGTTCAGTGCGCTTCCCTTTGTCTGATGCATGAAAATCATGCTGGCCGGAACGGCAAGCAGCAGAATGCAGGAGATCGTGAAGAAGATCTTTCTCTTTTCCACAAATGGAAATCCCTTGCGCTCTTTCTTGGTTCCGTAGTATTTCGCATCCTTCAGTCCCATACCGTACAGGCTGTTGACCAGCAGTCTGGAAACAACCATGGCGCTGAACATGGAAAGAACAATACCAAGAGCAAGTGTCATGGCGAATCCGCGGACACTTCCGCTCGCAAGCGCATACAGAACAGCTGCTGCAATCAGGGTCGTCACGTTTCCGTCCAGGATGGCAGAAGCTGCCTTCTTGAATCCGTCGCGGATTGCCGCATGAACCGTCTTTCCGGCACCGATCTCCTCCTCGATACGGGCATAAATGATAACGTTCGCATCGACCGCCATACCGATCGACAGGATAACACCTGCAATACCAGGCAGGGTCAATGTCAGGTCAAATGCATTTAAAGCAATCAGATTCAGCTCAACATAGATGAGCAGTGCCCATCCGGCAGCAATACCAGGCAGGCGATATACGATTGCAAGGAAAAGGATAATCAGTACAATGCCGATCGCTCCCGCTTTTACGCTGGTGGAAACAGCTGCAGATCCAAGCTGTGCTCCAACGACGCTGGAGTTGATCTCCTCAAGTTTCAGGGAAAGGGAACCGATACGGAGGGTGGATGCCAGGCTGGTTGCTTCATCCCAGTCCATGTTTCCGCCGGAGATGACTGCAGTACCATCGGAAATCACAGCGTTTACACTCGGTACACTGACGAATTTTTCATCATAGTAGATACCGATGCTCTTTCCTGCGCTGTAGGCTTCCTGGGTTGCGTCTGCAAATTTCTGTTTTCCTTCGTCGGTCATTTTCAACTGAACGACGCTCTCGGTTGCTTTTGTGGTGGAGTTCTGCTGATGCATGGCTTCTGCGCTCTCCACATCTTTACCGGTCAGAACGACGGAGCCGTCCTCCTCGAGCTCTTCGATAGTTTTTCCGTTCAGAACGTACTCGCCGGTCGAGCTGTCGTAGGTGTAGTTTTCTGTTCCGTCATCGTTGGTCTGTTTGATGAAATACAGGCTTCCCGGTTTACCCATCTCTTCCAGAATGGTGGTTGCATCGGTTGCACCCGGGATTTCAATGGTGATACGGTTGTCGCCCTGCAGATACACCTGCGCCTCTTCGCTGTACTGCTGCGCACGCTGTTCCAGCTTGTAGCGGGTATCTGACATTTCTTCGTCTGTCGGGTTGTCCTTTACGGCCTGATAGGTAATGCTGACACCGCCGGACAGATCCAGACCCAGGTTGATGTTCTTCATCGAACCGGTTCCGGTAGGACCCCATCCTTTGATCATCGTCCATCCAAGAAGCACTGTTACAATGGCTGCCAGGACGAGTGCGATGATACTCTGTTTCTTCTTCATCATGTCGCGATTTTCCTCTTTTCTTTAATCTTCGGCCAGAGCTGCCTTTATCATCAATGCACACTCGATCCGTTTCTGCTGCATCTTGCATCCGATCTCGTAAACATCGTTGATCTTACCTGTGAAATTGTAGGAGTTTGCCGCGCATCCGCCGCTGCAGTAGAACCGTGCAAAGCACTGGCTGCACTCCTTCTTGGAATAAACGTTGCATTTTTTGAATTCGTTGACAGTTTCTGTCTTTTTCACGCCTTCGTAAACATTTCCGAGGCAGAAATCTTCCTGTCCTACGAACTGGTGGCACGGATAGAAATCGCCCCACGGTGTTACCGCAAGGTACTCGGTTCCGGAACCGCAGCCGGAAAGACGTTTATAAACACATGGTCCGCCGGTCAGATCGATCATGAAATGGAAGAAATTGAAGCCTCTTCCTTCTTTTTCTCTCTTGATCATCTCTCTTGCCAGAATGTCGTACTGTTCGAAAATCACCGGAAGGTCTTCCTCGCGGATCGCGTAATCCTCGGTCGGAGGTGCTACAACAGGCTCCACCGAGATCTGTTTGAAGCCGAGGTCTGCCAGATGGAGGACGTCGGCAGCAAAGTCTGTGTTGTAATGCGTGAAGGTTCCGCGCACATAGTATTTGTCCTGATGACGGAGTTCAGCGAATTTCTGGAATTTCGGCACGATCAGATCGTAGCTTCCGGCACCTTTGCGGAACGGACGCATGTGATCGTGAACTTCTTTTCTTCCGTCGATACTTAATACGACGTTGCCCATCTCCTTATTGCAGAACTCCATGACCTCGTCGTTTAAGAGAACACCGTTGGTGGTCAGGGTGAAACGGAAGTTCTTATTATGTAACTTCTCCTGCTCTCTTCCGTAGGCTACGAGCTGTTTTACAACATCCCAGTTCATCAGCGGTTCACCGCCGAAGAAATCTACCTCGAGGTTTCTTCTGCTGCCGGAGTTTGCGATCAGGAAATCAAGCGCTTTTTTGCCGACTTCCAGGGACATCAGCGCACGTCTTCCGTGGTACTCGCCCTCTTCTGCGAAGCAGTAACGACAGGCAAGATTGCAGTCGTGTGCGATATGGAGGCAGAGTGCTTTTACGACGGTCGGACGGTTGGAAAACTGATCGATTGCGTTTTCGTAGATATCTTTGGTAAAGAGCATGCCGTTGTCTGCAAGTTCCTGAATTTCTTCTCTGGCTTCGGTGATGTCCTGCTCGGCGTATTTACTGCTAAGCGCCTCTGCTGTCTCTTCTGCATTTTTTCCTTCGTTCATGCAGGAAAGGACATCGTATACGCAGTCATCCACAACATGGACGGAACCGCTGTTGACGTCCAGCACCATGTTGAAGCCATTGCTTTTATATAAATGTATCACTGTGGTATTCCTTTCTATAACTCTCTCTTTTTTTGATGTGCCTGGCAAAAAGAATGTTCCCAAATCCGGCGAAACCGGTTCTGGGAACACCTTTTACTCGTCCTTATGGATTACTTTTACTTATGCTCGCAGCTCTGGTTGCCTACGGTGCAAGAAGTCTTACATGCGGACTGGCAGGATGTCTGGCACTCACCGCATCCACCTTTTTTTACAGTGTTCTGTAAGCTTTTTGTATTTAAAGTTTTGATGTGTTTCATGGCACATTCCTCCTTCATTGTAGTTGACGCGCGACTTTTTTATAGTCTTCGGCCATTAGCTCTTCCCATTATAGCATAGGTTTTTCAAATTTAAAAGTCTGTTTTTTGAAAAAATATTCTGTTTTGTCCGCTTTTATCTGCCGTGTGCCGTCATTCCGCCTGCCATTCCGCCGACGGCACAGACTGCTGCCGCCCACAGAAGTCTTCCGGCTCCGGCAAATCCGCCCGGCAGGAAGACTGCGGAGACGATGATCAGAATGGCAAAATACACGATTCCAAAGCAGATGCCCCAGAGAAACCGCCGTTTTCCCGCCATGTTTCCTGCCATTCTTCCGCCGGAAAAGCTTGATGCCAGATAGATCACCACAATGCCCGCCTGCACCCAGCTTTCCTTCCAGGAAAATTTCCAGAGCAGGAAAGACAGCAGCAAAAGAAGAAGCACCGAGATCAGATAGGAAACGAGAAGCGCCTTCAGCCAGCCGATCCCGCTGCCCGCACCCACCTCCCATGTTTTCTTTTCTTCCATAAGAAAAAGCCCTCCCATACTGTAAATGTATGGAATGGCTTTTTCGGATATGCCTGTTTCTTTATTTTTCGTCAAACGGATGATTCTTTTTGAATTCCAGCCATGCGGCCATGCTCTTTGCGCGTTTCGCCTGCATCTGAAGGAATGCCATGCAGAACATAACGGCTGCAGAAAGTGCGGAGCTGATCGCCAGCGGAAGCACCATCGTCTCATCGCCGGTGTTGACCGGGATGCTGCGGATGCTTGCAGTGGTCTGTGTCTTCTTCTGCGGAATCTTTGTGCTTCCGGTATTGGAATTGGAAGAGCTGTTGTTACTGCTGCTCTTCGACGGTGTGGCTGTCGGAGTCGGAGTGGATGTCTTATTCGTTCCGTAGTTGTCCGGTCCTACAAGGATCGTTCCTGCGGCACGCAGCGTACTTACGTCATCGGCTGCACTTGCTGTCATTTCACCGGCACTCAGGTTGGATTTCTGCTCTGCAGCTGCAAGCAGTTCATGCTCGCCTTCGTCCGCCGTCTCAGCTTCTGCTGTTTCCGTCTGCTCCTCTGATACAACGCTTCCGGACAGACTTACTGCCATCGGATGGATCAAAAGAGAGACATCGGAGATCAGATAGCCGTCTTCTGTGCTGTCCGTACCGGATGGATTGGAAATTTCATCGAAATTTTTTACGGTTTCGTTTTCTTTCTGAATTTCATCTTTTACAAGGTCATCCAGATTTTCATCCTGTTTCCACTGGTCCGATGATGCATCATTTCCCGTTCCGTTCTGGTTATCCTGGTTTGTATCGTCCTGGTTTGTATCATCTGCTGCAGGATCGTCTTTTGCTGTATCATCCGGGGCAGGTGTCACGGTTGGATCTTCTGCCGGAGTTTCCGGATTCTCCGGATTTTCACTGTCATCGGTATTCTCGCCCGGTGCTGTCGTCGGAGTTACTTCCGGCGTTACGGTCGGTTCCGCATCCGGTGTCGGCGCTGCCGTTGGTGTATCCTCTGTATTTTCTCCGTTGTCCGCATCCGGTGTCGGTGTTGCCGTTGGTTCCTCCGCCGGCGTTACGGTCGGCTCTGCGTCCGGCGTTTCCGTCGGTTCTACCGTTGGCTCTGCGTCCGGGGTCACCGTTGGTTCTGCGGTCGGCTCTGCATCCGGCGTTTCCGTCGGACCCGGAGTCGGTGTTACGGTATCTTCTGCCGCATCCGGTGCCGGAGACTCGCCCGGCGCAAGCGTTGGTGTTTCCGAAACCGTTTCTTTTGCTTTTTCTGCTGCCAGAACAGCCTCATATCCGGCTTCTGTCACCACGATTTCATCTGCCGCAAAAACGGTATCTGTTACTCTTCCCCAGAAGTCTGTTTTCTGCTGTTTCTTTCGATACGTTTCCAGCTCTTTTTCATCCATGCCGACGAATACCAGATATTTTTCTGCTGCTTCCTCCGCTGCCGTTTTGCTGGTATCTGCAGCAGTGTTTTTTTCGGTTGTTTTCCCGTCCGCCTGCAGTTCTGCCGCTGCAGCTGCAAGAAGCTCCTGTGCTTTTTCCACGGTTTTTACTGCTGTCTCTGCCGTTGTACCGTCTGCCGTATCATCGCCGGTTTTCAGATTCACATAAACGGCTGCCCGTTTTGTCTTTGTCTCTGTACCGTTCTCCGTTCCGGAGACAGTTTCGTTCTGTACTGCGCTTTTTTCCGTTCCTGCCGATGCGCTGGCACGGAGCGGAACTGCATCGGAAAATACCAGTGTGCCCGCAAGGACAGCACCCATCACTTTCCATGCCTGTTTTTTCTTCATTGCGTTTCTCCTTATGTTCTCTTGATCTATCCTAAAAAAATCTGTCTTTTTGTGTCATAATTTCGCATTACAGCATTATAGCACAAGAAAGAATCCCGCGCAAGGCTGAAGTCGCCTTGAAACGCGGGATTCGTGAATCACTTTCTTACGCAGTGAAACAGCAAGTGTTTCACTGCTGGGTGAACAGTAACGCGGGATTCTCATCTGCTTTTATCGCTTTTTAGTTTGTTTCCATTCTCGTTGTCGTAAGCTGATCCGGGGATAAATTCAGGATTTCCATAAACTCATCACCTGTGATCGTCTCTTTCTCATACAGATATTTTGCCAGCTCGTGGAGTTTCGGCATGTTATCTTTTAAGAGCTGCTCTGCTTTGTCGTACTGTTTTCTGACTGCTGCAACAACCTTCTCATCAATCTGTGCTGCTGTCGATTCGGAGCATGCCAGGGAAGTGTCACCGCCGAGGTACTGGTTCGTTACCGTCTCAAATGCAACCATACCAAATTCCTCGTTCATACCGAAGCGGGTGATCATGGATCTTGCCACCTTCGTTGCCTGCTCGATATCGTTCGAAGCACCTGTCGTGATGGAATGGAACACCAGATCCTCTGCCACACGGCCGCCGGTCAGCGTTGCAATCTTGTTTTCCAGCTCTTCGCGGCTCATCAGGTTGTGCTCATCTTCATCCACCTGCATCGTATAGCCGAGGGCGCCGGACGTACGCGGGATAATGGTGATCTTCGTAACCGGAGCGGAATGGCTCTGCAGTGCTGCGACGAGTGCATGGCCGACCTCGTGGTAGGAAACGATCAGTTTCTCTTTGTCGGTCATGATCTTATTCTTCTTCTGGTATCCGGCGATGACAACCTCAACGCTCTCCTCCAGATCCGCCTGGGTGACGAATTTTCTTCCATCACGGACGGCACGGAGTGCTGCCTCGTTGATCATATTGGCAAGTTCTGCACCAGAAGCACCGGATGCCATACGTGCGATCGCATTGTAATCGACATTGTCGCCCACGCGGATGTTTTTCGCATGGACTTTCAGGATTTCCTCACGGCCTTTTAAGTCAGGCAGTTCAACCGGCACACGGCGGTCGAAACGGCCCGGACGAAGAAGTGCCGGGTCCAGGGAATCCGGACGGTTCGTCGCTGCCAGAATGACAACACCTTTCTTTCCATCGAATCCATCCATCTCGGCAAGCAGCTGGTTCAGGGTCTGCTCACGCTCGTCGTTTCCGGAGAATCCGCCGCCGTCACGTTTTTTGCCGACGGTATCGATCTCATCGATAAAGACGATACACGGTGCTTTCTCGTTTGCCTGCTGGAACAGGTCACGCACCTTTGCAGCTCCCATGCCGACGAACATCTCGACGAACTCGGAGCCGGAAATGGAGAAGAACGGAACATTTGCCTCTCCGGCTACTGCCTTTGCAAGCAGCGTTTTACCGGTTCCTGGAGGGCCGACAAGCAGTGCTCCTTTCGGCATTTTTGCACCAATTTCTTCATATTTTTTTGGATTATGCAGGAAATCAACAATCTCCTGTAAAATTTCTTTTGCCTCATCCTCTCCGGCAACATCTGCAAATTTAATGCCGGTTTCGGACTGTACATAAACCTTGGCGTTGCTCTTTCCAAAGCTCATCGCATTTCCCATGCCGCCCATCATCTTACTCGTCATGCGTTTCATCAGCCACTGTCCGAGCGCAACCATCACAACGATCGGTATTACCCATGTTAAAAGAAATTCCATGAGCGGCGACATCTGCTCTATGATCGGCGTTCCAAATTCGGTAATACCTGCCTCATATAAACGGTCTACCAGCTTGTAATCATTCATCACACCCGTCTTATAATAATTCGCCGGGCTTGATTTGTCGCTGAAAATAATCTCATTTGACTGGATCTGGACTTCGCTGATTTCGTTGTTATCTACCATCTGCAAAAATTTTCCGTAATCAACTTCTGTTACCTTTGGCTCGAGAAGTCTCGGGAAAAGCAGAAGATTTAACAGCAGAATGACGATCAGCGCAACCACATAATAAAAAATTATGGGTTTTTTCGGTTTCTGCACCTGCTTCATCTGTATCCCCTCCTGTTTCTTGATTTTCTTTCTTTTTTAGTAGCATAAACTTTTCTTTCGCTAAAATCAATCAAATTCTGACATTTCATGAAACTTTTATACTTTTTTATATTTTCGCTATAAAAAGGTAAGTTTCTTGCTTTTCCATCTGTTTTCGGCTATACTTGCGAAAGACTGGGAAAGTCTCTTTTTGAAATTTTGCCCCGAAATGACGGGGTTCATTCGATAAAAAAGCTATAGAAACGGAGGTTTTGTGTATGGGACACAGGTTTACATATGTGGTTTCGCCGGAGGAGGAACGGGAAAATCTGACTGTGGAATGGTTTCTCCGCCGGCATGGATATTCGCGCCATATTATTACGGGCTTAAAACGCACAGAGGACGGCATTTTCCGAAACGGCGTCCGCGCCTGGACGAGCCAGGCCGTGCACGCCGGGGATGTGATCGAAACGCACCTTGTCGAAACAGAACCCTCCGACGGAATTCTGCCGCGGCCGGTTCCGTTTTCGGTTGTGTATGAGGATGACGACATCCTCGTTGTGGATAAACCCGCTGATACGCCGATTCATCCGTCGATTGGAAATTATGAAAATACGCTGGCAAACGGCATTGCATGGTATTTTGAACAGAAAGGTGAACCCTTCGTCTACCGCTGTATCAACCGCCTCGACCGCGACACCACCGGCCTTATCGTGCTCGCCAAGCACGCCTTAAGCGCCGCCGTTCTCTCCCAGGCCATGCGCTCCCGCGAAATCCACCGCACGTATCAGGCCTTCGCCCTCGGCGAAACCGCTGCATCCGGCACCATCGACGCCCCGATCGCCCGCCTCAACGGCTCCCTCATCCAGCGCACCGTCGACTTTGCCTCCGGCGAGCGCTCCGTAACCCATTACCGCACCCTCGCGCACTGCTCCGTTTTCTCCCACCTCGAACTCAACCTCGAAACCGGCCGCACCCACCAGATCCGCGTCCACATGGCTTACATCGGCCATCCGCTGCTCGGCGATACCCTCTATAACAAAACTCCCGGCACTTTCCCCCGCCAGGCACTTCACTCTGCATCGCTCTCCTTCGTCCATCCGATCACCGGAGAACCCTTAAACTTCCACGCACCACTGCCGGAAGATATGCAAAACCTGCTGACATAAACCAACCCCCGTGAGTTGCCGCTCACGGGGGTTTTGTTGTCCCTGATGGAACTGTCATGTCTTTTTGCCGGTGACATTATATCATACACAAAATTTAGTTTCAATCATCATTTTCATACAGTTCTGATTCTTGGTACTTCATCGATATGCAAATATTTGCTGATGCATTTCACAATCACATCATGATCCGAAACCTGTCCCATGCCGGACACTGCTACGGTTGCCACAACGCCGACTTCTTCCACGCAGATCGGAAAACCTCCGCCCAGCATTGCGTATTCCTTCGGGTCCAGTACCATCTGTTTTACGCTCTCCGGCGCATTCGTCGCTGCCATGTAAAGCTGCAGCGAACTCCGCTCCGTCAGAAGCACCGAATTGCTCTTCCGTCTCATCAGCTCCACATTGTGCGGCGTAATGCCGTTATCGCAATACTGGAATACAACTTCCCCGTTGCTTCTGCGGATCATGATGCCAACCTGTGCTCCGCGCCGTCTTGCCTCCATCAGGATCATCGTTCCCAGTTCCCATGCGTCTGCATTTGTAAAATGCGTAAACTGCAGAATATCCTCCTGCATATCGAGCACTTTCATCAGTTCATCCATTGTCATTGTCATACTTTTGCCCCGTCCTTTCTGCCATTTTATATTTTTTTAGCTTTTCGCCCCTCATTTTCTGACTTTCAGTTTATCATTTTCCCAAATTCAAGTCAAGCCAGCCACCCCCGGCATTGGCTAACACGATATCACCGAAAAGCAAAAATTCCACGCCGCAGAAGTTCCCTCCCACAGCATGGAATTTCTCATTTTTATTTTTCTACCATAATACACTTCCGCGGGCAGTTCTCCGCGCAGAGGCCGCAGCCTGTACATTTTGCCGGGTCGATCTCCGCGCGCTGGTCCACAACGTGAATTGCATCCGACGGGCAGTTCTTCTCGCACTTCTTACATCCGATACAGCCGATCTCACACGCTGCCATCACCGCCTTGCCCTTCTCGGTTGAGCGGCATTTCACCGTGATCTTCTGCTCATACGGAATCAGGTCGATCAGATTTCTCGGACAGGCCTTCACGCAGGCACCGCATGCCTTGCACGCTTCGCCGTCCACAACGGCAATGCCGTTTTCAATATGGATCGCATCAAACTTACATGCCTTCACGCAGTTTCCAAAACCAAGACATCCGTTTCCGCAGCTCTTCGGACCGCCGCCCGGTACAAAACCGGCGTAGGAGCAGTCCCTTGCACCCGTGTATTCATACTTGTTCTTTGCCACGTCACACGTACCGGCGCACCGTACCACTGCTTTTTTGCGCTCCTGTACATCGGCTTTTTGTCCCATGATAGCTCCGACGGCCGCTGCAACCGGCGCTCCGCCGACCGGACAGACAGAAACCGGGGCTTCACCCTTTACCACTGCAGCCGCCGCTCCGTCACAGCCCGGGTAACCGCAGCCGCCGCAGTTGTTGCCCGGCAGCGCTTCACGGACCTTCGTCTCGCGCTCGTCCACTTCCACATAAAACTTCTTTCCGGCAATTCCAAGGAGAATACCAATCAAAAGGCCGGTTCCACCCACCATCAGGGTGGCTGCTAAAATACCATTCATCTCTTCATCCCTCCTAGATCATTCCGGAAAATCCCATAAATGCCATTGACATCAGCATAGCCGTAAGAAGAACGATCGGCATTCCTTTGAATGACTCCGGGATATCGTTGTACTCCATCTTTTCCCGCAGGCCGGCCATCAGCACCATGGCAATCGTAAAGCCAATTGCGGTTGCCAGACCGTAAACCGTACCCTGCAGAATCGTGTAATCCTTCTGTACGTTGATGAGTGCCACACCGAGTACCGCGCAGTTTGTTGTAATCAGTGGAAGGTAAACGCCGAGCGCTCGGTACAGAGATGGAATCGTCTTTTTCAGGAACATCTCAACGAGCTGTACCAGCGCCGCGATGACAAGAATAAAAACGATCGTTTTCAGATAATCAAGTTCTGCCGGTGCTAGGATAAATTTGTAAATCAGACTTGTCACAAATGAAGAAATCGTGAGGACAAAAATAACCGCTCCGCCCATGCCGGCCGCCGTATCCATCTTTTTGGAAACACCGAGGAAAGCACAGATGCCGAGGAACTGGCTTAAGACAACGTTGTTCACCAGCGCCGCACCGATCGCAATTAAAATCAGTTCTTTCATTTCGCTTCCTCCTTTCCTTTCACAGCCTGGCAGTATGCCTTATTGGCGCACGCCATACAGCCGGTCTCTTCTGCCGGGACTGCCGGTTTTCCGGTTTTCTCTGACTTCTGGCGTTTGATGCGGTTCTGCACCGCAACGAGCATTGCCAGCACAAGGAATGCACCCGGCGCCATGATGAAGATGTTGACCGGCTCGTAAGCACTCGGCATTACCTGGATACCGAACAGGGTTCCGGCTCCGATCAGCTCACGGAACATACCGATCAGGGTCAGGCCGACGGTAAATCCAAGGCCCATGCCGATACCATCAAATAAAGACGGGATCGGACCATGTTTTCCAGCATATGCCTCGGCGCGTCCCAGGATGATACAGTTTACAACGATCAGCGGGATGTAGATGCCAAGGGCGGAATAGAGTGCCGGAATAAAACCTTCCATCAAAAATTCCACGATGGTTACAAACGATGCCACAACAACGATGTATGCTGGCATACGCACGCCGTCCGGGATGATTTTCCGAAGCAGGGAAATCATCAGGTTGGAGGCGGTCAGGATGACCATCGTCGCAAGGCCCATGCCGATACCGTTCTTTGCAGAAGTGGTAACCGCAAGCGTCGGACACATACCCAGCATCATGACGAAGGTCGGGTTTTCTTTTATGATACCATTATAAAGCCGTTCCAGCGGCGTATCTTTTCTCATGAGTTCCCTCCCTCTCCGGAAAGCAGACCGGATTCGTTGCAGTAGTTAAAACAGCAGATTCCTGCATTGACACCGTTTGTTACAGCGTTCGTTGTCAGAGTTGCTCCGCTCAGCGCATCGATTTCATCATCCGCGGATGCGCCGGATTTTGTGTAGGAGAATGCTTCTACGTTTTTATCCTTGAACTGATTCTTGAAATCGTCTGTGTCGGCACGCATACCAAGGCCGGCCGTCTCGGAAAGTGACAGGAAAGAGATTCCTTTTGTCGTTCCGTCCGATGCAATTCCCATCGAGAACTGCATGCCGCCGCCATAGCCTTCGGTTGTGGAGATGATCTCAACCAGGCCGATCGTTGCGCCGGATGCGTCTTTTGCAAGCAGCAGTTCGTCAATCGTCTGTGCTTCAAAACCGTGGCCGATCAGTGCTGCCGTAAGCTCTGCCTGTTCTGCATCGCTCATCGTTACTTCTTCAAAGGAAGCTGCCTCAGGGAATACGTTCTGGCAGGATTCCTGTTTTTCTTTTTCCTGCTGTTTCTGGATCGGCTCTAAGGTTACCTGATGTGCCGCCCCGAGAAGCAGTCCGGCAATCAGCGTGATCGCCGCAAGAATCAGTGCGTTTTTTATAATTTTGTTCATGCTTTTTTCTTGCCTCCTCTTCCGAATCCAACCGGCACGGTCACACGCTCAATGAGCGGAACCAGAAGGTTGGTAAAGATGATGGCATAGGAAACGCCCTCTGCCGAATTTCCAAAGATACGGAATACGCCGGTCAGAAGACCTAAAATGACCGCATAGATATACTGTCCCTTCTTTGTGATCGGGCGGGTAACGTAATCGGTTGCCATGAACCATGCGCCGAGCATCAGACCGCCGCCCAAAAGATGCGCGCCAAGGAAGTTGATATCAAAACCGTGGCCGCCGAAAAGCAAGGCGAACAAAAGCTCTGTTCCGATGTAGATGAGCGGAATATTGAGGTCAATCACATGAATGCAGACAAGGAAAATGCCGCCAATCAGAAGGGCCAGTGCGGAAGTCTCACCGATCGTTCCGGCCGTATTTCCAAGGAACATGGACAGCAGATTCACCTGCTCTCCTGCTTTTGCTGCGGCGAGCGGTGTCGCACCTGATACGGTATCCACGAGGTGTGCGGCTGCCGGGGCAGCGAAGTTGGTCATATGACCCGGGAAGGAAATCAAAAGGAAGCATCTTCCTGCAAGCGCCGGGTTCATAATGTTCTGGCCAAGACCGCCGAAAAGCTGTTTTACGACGAGAATTGCAAACACACCGCCGATCACCGGCATCCAAAGAGGCGCCTGCACCGGCATGTTCATGGCCAGCAGAAGGCCGGTTACCAGTGCACTGCCGTCGGCAATCGTCACCGGTTTCTTCATTCCTTTTTCATACAGATATTCCGTCAGGGGACAGACTGCCATCGAAATCGCAATCAAAAGCAGTGCCCGAAGGCCGAAATTCCAGACTCCCACGCAGGCTGCCGGGGCAAGGGCAAGCAGGACGGCAAACATGATTTTGTCTGTCGTCACCTTGGACCGCGCGTGTGGGGAAGATGATACGTGTAATAATCCATTCATATGTAAGATCCCCCTATTTCTTCTTTCTCTTTGCCAGAAGCACTTTACGCATCGAGCTGATTTCCTGCGTCAGCGGACGTCTTGCCGGGCAGATAAAGGAACAACAGCCACATTCACAGCACTCCATTCCGCCGTATTTCAGGAACTTCTCTTCCTCTCCGTGCTCCGCAAAAACGGAAAGGCGGGCCGGAAGAATCTGACCCGGACAGACGGAAACGCAGCGTCCGCAGTTGATGCAGGCAGATGGTGCCAGCGCAGATACTTCATCCTCCGTAAGGCAGGTCAGTGCAGATGTTGTCTTGGTAACAGGAACCTCCATTGTAAACAGGGCTTTTCCCATCATCGGACCGCCGCAGATGATCTTGGATGCCTCGTTTTTCAGACCACCTGCCTGCTCTAAAAGTTCGGACAAGAGCATGCCGACCGGCACTTCAAAGTTGCATGGATTCTGTACGGCATCTCCCGTCACGGTAACGATACGGCTCATCAGCGGTTCGCCGAAGCGGACTGCCTGGTAAATAGCGGTCACGGTATCAATGTTATCCACGATACAGCCCGCGTCCGCCGGCAGCATGGAAGAATTTACCTTTCGCCCCGTTGCTGCATAGATCAGCATACGCTCGGCACCCTGCGGGTATTTCGTTTTAAGTTCCAGAACCTCAATATTGTCCCCCGGAAGCACCAGCTCGCAAAATTTCGCGATACAGTCCGGTTTGTTGTCCTCAATGCAGATGATTCCCTTTGCTTTCGGGAACATATGCAGCATGATTTTTAAGCCTCCGATCACCTTTTCCGGATCTTCGAGCATTCTGCGGTAGTCGCTTGTCAGATACGGCTCACACTCTGCTCCATTGACGAGAATGTAGTCAATCGCTGACGGATCTTTCGGGGATACTTTGACGTGTGTCGGGAAGCCTGCACCTCCCATTCCCACGATTCCGGCCTCTTTGATCTTGTTCCGGATCGTATCTGCGTCGAGTTTTTCCCAGTGCGGGCACTCCTCAAATGTTTCTTTTTCATACAGCCCGTCGTTCTCCACAACGATACAGTCTACCGGGGAACCGGCTGCGGAAACTTTTTTCTCAATTCCTTTTACCGTGCCGGAAACCGATGCGTAAACAGGAGCCGAAACAAATCCTCCCGCTTCTGCGATTTTCTGTCCCGCTTTTACATGGTCGCCTTTTTGTACGATCGGCACAGCAGGCGCTCCGATATGCTGCGACACTGCGTAATACAATAAGTTGCCCGGCTGCGCTTTGACAATCGGTTTGTCCTTGGAGAGCTCTTTTCCCTCGTACGGGTGAACGCCGCCATGAAAAGTATTTCTTTTCTTCTGAAACATGCTTTTCACCTCATCCTTTCTCTTTTCTATGCTGCATTTATCAATTCACAGCCTTTTTTCGGTTTTTATACCAAAAAGGCTGGTGCATTGCCCTGATTATTTCGGTTATTCATATCGGACTTCTTTTAACAGGAGTCCGCATGCCGGTGCAAGAAAACCCGCACTTTCGCGATTTTTTGCTTTGAGAAGCTCCGTCATTGATACGATATCCCGTTTTCCCATCCCGGCCTCCACAAGCGTTCCGGTCAGGATCCGCACCATGTGGTACAGAAAACCGGTTCCGGTATAGGAAATGGTAAGAATCCCGTCTTTCTCGCAGAAATCAATTCCGGTAATCGTCCGTACCGTCGATTTTTTCATACGTTTGTTGGCACAGAAGCTCCTGAAATCATACGTTCCGATAAACGCTTTCGATGCTTCTTTCATTTTTTCCACATCGAGCGGTGCTTCCGGAAAATACACGTATTTCCGCTCGAAAACATGCTTTCTGCCATCGATCACGATACGGTATTCGTATGTTTTGTCCACCGCATTCAGACGGCTGTGGAAGCGCTCCGGCATCCGCGCGAGGCTGGTGACTTCGATGTCTTCCGGCAGATAATGATTGATTGTCTGCAGAAGTTCTTCATCGGATAGATCGGTATGGAACTTTGCATTTGCAACCTGTCCCGCCGCATGGACGCCGGCATCGGTTCTGCCCGCGCCGTGAATCTCCACCGGCTCTCCTGCGATCCTGGACAACAGCGTTTCGAGCTTGCCCTGAATCGTGTTGTCCGTATTTCCCTGCTTCTGCCAGCCGTTATAGCGCGTGCCGTCGTACTGCAGGATCATTTTATAATTCATCTTTTTCTCCTTTCCAAAGTGGCCGCTTATCATTCGGCATCCATGCTTTTCTCAATCAAAAAAGCCCGCAGCGCAGGACTTCGTGCCAGATTTGCTTCAAACAGTACCACTTCTGCTCCGCCCGGAAAGCTGTTCTGTAAAAATTCAGCGGCACGGCGGATCTGCAGCTTCACATCTTTTACTTTCTTCTCCGCTTTTTCCTGTTCCAGTTCACATACCGTTTCAAAAAGCTCTTTCATCTGATCCGGATCGTTTTTGCGACATTTTTTAGCGGTCTCCTCGAGTTTTTTTAACTTTTTCAAGACCCGCGCATTCGTTTCTTCCTCGTCCTTTTTCAGCAGTCCCTGCTTTTTGCACACTGCAAATCCCTGCTCTTTCTGCCGCAGCCAGGATGCGTATGTCTCATCTTTTTTCTGCCTGCAAAGCCCGGTAAACTGGCGAAAGCACTCGGAGAGCTCCTTTGCCGTGTGCTCCTGCTTCTGGCAGGCGGATGCCTCTTTCTGAAGTGCCGCATGAAGCAGAGACAGCAGTACAGATCGCTCTTCTGCGGAACCATTTGCCGCCATCTTCTGTTTTTCTGCCATGATTTTTCCGGAAAATGCACCGGTCAGAATCTCCTCTACACCGTAATCCTGTCCATATTTTTCGTAAATCCTGTAGTACGAGCTGAATTCCTCCGCCGTCTTTTCTTCCTGCAAATATTGTCCGATCAGTGCTTCGTCGACCGGAAAATTCAGGATTTCATAACTTTTCAGCACTGCCGACAAATCCTCCCAGCCGCGTGCTGTCACAAAACGCTTCTCATCCGCTTCCTGCGAAACAGAATAAAAATGGTCACTGTGTGCCATAAGGTACGTTGTCACGGCGCTGTGGATCTGATTTTTCTCTGCGTAGGAGAGCCAGACGGAAAGCTCGGGAAGCACCTCGATCTTCCGCACACGGTCAAGCGTTGCCACATCAAATTCCCGCACAGATTTATTATATTCCGGCGGATTTCCGGCGGCCACGATCAGCCAGTCATCCGGGATGTGCTGATTGCCGAATTTTTTGTCCTGCAAAAGCTGCAGCATTACCGGAGCGAGGGTCTCGGAGACGCAGTTAATTTCATCGAGAAAGAGGATACCCCGCTTCTTTCCGGTCTGCTCCATGCAGTCATAGATCGAGGCAATGATCTCGCTCATCGTGTATTCCGTTGTATGTACCGTTTTCCCTTCGATTTCACGTGTGCAGATCTCCGGAAGGCCCATGGCACTCTGACGCGTATGGTGTGTCATCGTGTAGGCAACAAGCCCCACACCGCACTCTTCTGCGATCTGCTCCATAATTGCCGTTTTTCCGATGCCCGGCGGGCCGATCAGGAGAATGGGACGCTGCTGCCGGAGGGGAACCAGCAGATTACCGGCTTCGTCTCTTGCAAAGTATGCGCGCAGGGCTTTTTCAATTGTCTCTTTTGCTTCTTGTATGTTCATATGTTCTCTCTTATCTTGTGCACTCTTTATGTACTCTCGAAATCTTTCTGTGTTTGATTTTGCGATATGCTTTTTTGTCAGTTATGTTCAAAGAGTACATTCTTCTGTCAGCAGTTTTTTTGCCCATTTTGGGACAAGATTCATTTTTTCGGTCTGTCTGACAAAGACAAATGCCGTCTCGTAATCGGGCTTTTGTTCGGGATAAATTCCGTCTCCGTCGGTAAAATAGATCAACGCTTTTAAGTTTCGGAATACATGCTGTTTCCGCAACTCTTCCACTTTCTGAAAGACAGGACGGAAATCGGTTCCGCCCCGGCCCTTGATGGTAATTGTTTCACGGTAAGCTTCCCATTCTTTCGGTGAATGGATCATCGTGACATCCTGTACGAAGCTGTCGCACTGGATCAGGCAGACGTTCCATCGGGAAAAGAAGTTTTCTTTTTCTTCAAGAATGCTGCGCGTCTCACCGAGAAATTTTGCTACGATTTCTTTTTTGCACGAACCGGATGTGTCGATCGCGATAACCAGCTCTTCGAGACGGTTTCCCTCGCGCGTCTCCGGCGGCTCGATGAAAGGGAAATTTCCGTAATACATAAGCCCATAATGGTAAGCGACTGGATCGAAGCTGTCGAGATCCAGCTCCATTTCCTCGCGGGTAACGGTAAAGCGTTTCAGGAAGCGGCGGTAATCGTACGCTCTTTTTTCGATCCCGGACAGGGTTTCTTTTTTTCCACCACGGTTCCGGCCTCGCCGCAGGCCGCCGGTGCCGTAGTTTTCCGCCAACTTGCGGGCAGCACGTTTCCAGACTGGTTGAAAAGACTCGATAAGTTCCGGCTCTTTTCCCGGCACCATCCATGAAACCGGAGACTTTTTTTCTTTTTCCGGCATCAGCCATGAAACCGGGGACTGTTCTTCTTTTTCCGGCTCCGGTGTTTCTTTTCCAAACCGACGGATGCATTCCAGCAGCAGGTGCTGATAGCCTTCCTTGAGGAACGATGAATTTTCGGCACACATGCGGAGTACAAAATCGGAGTTAAAATATATCGTATGACCGTCGGATGTGATGGCTTTTGTCCTGTCGGACGGCTGATGACGAAAGAAAAGAATCGCTTCACCAAGTTCCGGGTACAGCCAGCAGAGGTTTTTGCGGGCTTCTTCGAAAAGCCGGAGCGCCAGCACTTCTTTTTCTTTTGTGGACTTTTCTTTTTGAACCGCAGCTTCTGTTTTTCTGCTTTCCGTATTCTCCTGCATCGGATCCTGTGAGCTCCGGTTCAGGAGAATGCGGAAGGCCTGCCATTTCTGCTGGTCGGCGGCAAGATTGAGAAAACGTTTTCGGTCTGCATCGGACAGCCATCCGGTCTGCAGAATATTTTCCAGCTTTGAAAAATCATCCTCACGAATCAGCATTTCGACAGCGGGACGGATACGTTTCCGCAGGTA
>ULTV01061452.1_pt1 | contig 40694 bp, 31 predicted proteins | sample 1957931 | NCBI WGS metagenome assembly ULTV01 (sample SAMEA4835743, study PRJEB28245) | human gut metagenome | biome: gut microbiome; material: fecal sample | place: Denmark | collected 2008
GATATTTATTCAAGAGCCATTGCAATGATAAAAGCATTCGCCGATGAGGGACTGTTTCTGCTGCGTCTGGCATCTGCATATGCCGGTATGTCGATGTGTTACTCCGGACTCAATGATACAATCAGCGCCTATGAATACATAGAAAAAGTGAGAAATTCGTATAAAAGGTTTGAAGACCTGCTTTTAAAAGGCACGGCACGGTATACATCTCCCCTGCTGAGCGATCTTTCCTTTAAGACAAACGAACTGAACTGCAATTTTGATGTGACTGAGCATAGCGAATACTCATTTTGGTACCGCAACATGTGTGAAACATACAACGCATATGACGCCGTGCGTAAGGACAAGAGATTCCCCTCTCTTTGCAGGCAGATTGAGGATGATCTGGAGCATTACAAACAACTCAAAAAGCAAAAATATGAAAGTGACCTATAAAAACACACCGCATGCACTTTATGCATGCGGTGTTCCGTTTATGCTTATAATACAAACTGTTTGATATATTCCGCGCTCTGCTTTGCACTCTCCAGCGGATCAACCTCCCAGCCGTAGTCCTGCTCGTAGCAGAAATGGGTTATACCCTTTTTCTTTGCAACATCAATCACCTTTTTGAAGTTTATATTGCCGTTGCCAAGCTCGGTGATAGCACCGTCGCTTTTGCCGAGCGGAACATTTTTGTCTTTAAGGTGCAGTATGTCTATCCTGTCTCCGTGCTCCTCTATCCAATCGGTCACACTGACACCTGCATGCTGCAGCCAGTATGTATCGGCAACGATAGACACGGTTTCCGGATCAAACTCACTGAGGAAAATGTCCATTATCGTTTTGTCGCCGTCTATCTTAGAAAACTCACGGGCATGGTGGTGATATGTGAATTTCATTCCGTTTTCGGCAAGGATCTTTGCTATCCTTTTTACATCTTCAGCAAAGTTCTTGACCGTTTCAAGCGGAATGACACCGTCAAAAATATGAGGCATACCGCCGACACCGGCGTTGGTTGTGCCAAGAACCTTGTGTACCCTTATGCATTCGTCCATATCCTCAAAAAGCGACCACGGTGAATGTGTTCCGCACACCTTAAGACCTGCGTCCGCAGCGATCTTTGCAAACGCTTCATAAGGAATGGGCATTCCGGCAGTCTGCACCTCGGTGTAGCCGTAACGGGCAAGCTCCCCAAAGGTATATTTTATGCGGTCCTCGCTTTTCATAAAGTCGCGCACGCTGTAAAGCTGGATTCCGAGTTCTGACATCAAAAGCACCTCATTTATTAAAAATCTTCATTGTTTCGCCGCGCTTCTGATAAAGTGCAACGTGTTTCAACTCAAGCGTGTACCTGAACGGAGCCTCTGTTCCGTCCAGTCCCCAGCCGAGCTTTCTGCCCGGCGTGTAGAGAAATTCGGAAAGAATAACATGCACAGGTTGGTGGAAGGTATTCATGCACACCTTTTCCGACCTGAAATTCTTCTTGCCCTCAGCCGTAAGATCTGCATGGCAGTAGACTTCGCCGTCAACACCGAAATCAATATACTTGTCGGTCCAGTCCATAAAATATGTATGATATTCCTCACGGAGCTTTTCCGGCTCGCTGTCAAATGTATGGCTGCGGTCATCGCGCTTTATCTTGCCGTCAAACGACGTATGCGTCTTGCCCCACGAATGAAGATTTGAAACCACGTTTCTCTCGCTGCCGAGCAGCTCGACCATATCTATTTCAGCGAGGTTGCCGCGCTTGGTCCTGCCGTTTGAACAGAACCAGAAGGCAGCACTGTTGCCTTTATAAAACGGCACTTTAGCTGTTATTTCAAAATAACCGTATTTGAACTCCATTCTGTCGGTCGTCATAAGAAAATACGGTGACACATAACCTGATCCGTCGGTTTTCTTATACGACGTCAGAAAAATGCTGCCGTCACGCATTTCATATGTGTTAGCATCCATTTTTCGCTCAATGTCTGAGCCGCCCATATGAGGCAGCGGATTCCAGAACTCGGTATCGAGCTTTTTGGCATTGAAGCAATCAGCCCAGACCAGTTCTCTGTCGCCCTTCGACATCGGGATATCGATTCCGCCCTTTGCAAAAACATGCTTTTTCATTTTTACGATCAGCCCTTTCTGCATACGCATAGCGTAAGGTAGCCGTAAAAGATGTTAAGATGATCGCCGGTCGGTACCCGGCAAAGTGAGAAAGCGCATTATCGGAGTAAAAAGACCTTTGATGATCTTCCACCTTATCTACGGCATTCTGACATTTAAGTCACGGAAAGTATAACACGTTGTACATCAAAATGCAACACATTTTTGTGATATTTGTGCAAAATTACAGCCCCCGGATCTATATCGGGGGCTGATCTGAAAATTTACACCTTTACGCTGCACAGACGGTAAAAGCCGTCCGAATACTCTATATCGTTTTCAAGATAGACCTCACAATAGCCGCCCCTTATTGCAAGACCGAGCTCATATTCACCCGACGGCAGCGATTTCACCGGCATGGATATTTCTTCGGTCGTAACACCCGGCATCCATTTTGTGATATCCACATCTGTGGCGAATTCTATCATATTTTTATCGTTTTTCAGCCTTAAGATCAGCGGCAAGGCATCATATATCGGAGCTACTCCTGTGTTTTCAACGGTCGGTTTCAACTGCAATGAACCGTTCTCAGCCTGATCAGACACAGCAAGTCCTTTTAAAGTAAAGTGGTATCCCATTTTCGATATCCAATAATCTATTTTATCCTTCCATTCAAACGGTATCGGCATCGACTTGCCGTTGAAGTGGCTTATGTGCCACCCAAGAGTTTTTTCTATGACATCGTCAAGGCTCCAGCCGAGACGCTTCCATTCACAAAGCCACCAATAGGACTCAAACGAGACCGGAGCCGTTTTCCAACATTCCGACAAGATTTCCGCCTTTTCAGGGTAATACTTTGTCAGCAGCCACGGATTGCCCACCCCGTCGCCTCGCCAGCCTATGGGTTTTGTTTTTCTGCCGTATTCAATAAGCTCCGGAGCCGCGACCTGTCCGATAAGGTGTGTGTTCTTGAAGCTTTCGGTATATACATCTATCAGCTCCTCAAGAGCTTCGGTTGGGTACTCCTCATAATATGAGCCCTCTCCCCACGCGCCGGTTATGGAAATATCCATCATATTAAGAATGGGATTTATGTCAAACTGCCCGGCAAAATGGCGTATCGTCTCGCCGAATATTTTAAGATAAACAGGGTCGGCAGGTGAACGCTTGACGCGCTTTCCGGCAGGTCTTTCAGGGCACGGCGTGATCTTTTTCAGCCAATCCGGCACGTCGTCCTCCGGTCTTGTGCTGTGCGGAAGTATCCGGAACATAACGGTCTGTCCCTTTTCGTTGGCGCGTCTTAAAATATCACGGACCAGTTCGTCGTTATATACTCCCCTTTCGGGCTCATACAGCTTCCAGAGTATCCTTATGTATGCCACCCTGCCGTCGGGATAAAAGCCCTCGTTCCTGCCGTTATGCTCAATATAGTCAGGTACCGGATAACATTCTCTTTCCTCGGTCTCAAGTGCGTTGTTGTTCGGATCCACTATGATATCGGAATACAGTGGATCGCCCAAAAAATGCTGGAATGTAGTAAAACCTATAAAAGGGTTCTGCTTTAAGGCTTTGCCGCTTTTATATGAATAATTCATGCTCTCACCCTCCGGCAGCATTAATATGTTTTAAAAATGGTAACATATTTACACTTTCAAGTCAAGCAAAAGTATAACTGATTTCAGACCTTTATCAGACCACGACCTGCAGCAAGAACTCATCTCCGTCAAGAGAAAAGCGGCAATTTCCGCCCAGCTTTTCCGTTATGTAATATATACTTTTTGTTCCGAATCCGTGATTATGCTTATCGGTTCTCGGCAAGCCGTCAATTATCTGCGGCTTTGTGGCGTATGTGTTCTTTATTGATATCAGAAGCTTTTTATCATTCATCCTCATATCAAGGCTGATGCGTCGTTTTTCCGGTTCAAGCTCCATAACCGCATTTATTGCGTTTTCAATGCCGTTCGAGAGAATGGCGGTGAGATCAATGTCTGAAATATCAAGCTTTTCCGGCACCTTTACAGAATGTTCGAATACTATACCGCCGCTTGCTATTTCATTTTCATGCGAGGACAAAACTATATTTACCAATTCATTGTTGCTGTATTTTTCCGGCTTGGTAGCGTCGACGACCTTGGTTATTTCGTTGATGTAACTTATAGCCTTTTTTCCCTCGCCGTTTTCGATAAACGAAGATATATTAATGAGGAAATGCCGCATGTCGTGCCTTAAGATAGACATTTCCTGCTCAGCATTGCGTATTGCCTTGATCTCCCTTTCCGACTGCACTCTTTTCATTTCCATTATGCGGTTAAGCTGTTCAGCCTCGTTTTTTGCCTCATACTGATGCATATAAACGAACAGAAACACAATATAGAATATACACAAAACAAAGCCTAAGAATTCAACAACTACTTCCTTGCCGGAATAAAGAAGCCCGGTATAAACGCCTGCCACATAGTCAAACAGGTAATAAACAAACGGCATAAATCCGATTATCAGCAGTGATCTTGTCGGCTTATACAGCAGTACCGACGCCATATGTGAAACGTACTTCAGAAGCAGCACAAATACCGTGACCGTTATGGCTATTCTTGCGGTATAATATATCCACTGCTCACCGAATATGCTGTCAAATAATATTCCGACCCAGTTACTGACCTGACAGCAAAGATATGCTATGAGTACCGAAAGCAAGGTCACAACAAAACGGCATTTATAGGCTATCATAAGAAACAAGGCAAGCGGCAGATGAACGATAAGCGGATATACCTGCTCAGTCACCGCCTCTCCAAATAAAAGATATGTTGATATATAGCACACGCCGTCAGCAAGCGAAAAGCACGACAATGCAAATACATTGCGCCGGCTCATTCTTACGCCGATAAACGCCGCCGAAATAAACACGCCGAACAGCAGCGTAGTTGCGTTATGTATAATACTCAATGCTTCCGTCAGCATCAGCTCACCCCTTAAACTCCGGTCATTCGCGGAACATGTGATTGAAATACGCTTCTTTGAAGGCTTTTGCGTATCCTCTGGCAATCGGGACGGTGCGTCCCGACCTCATAACTATTTCAGCCGCATTGAAGCGGTCAACATTCGGAATATAAACTAAATAGCTTCTGTGACATTTAAAAAAGCCGTCACGATCCGTAAAGGCAGAGCTGAATGAAAGAAGCGGATCAAGCGATTCAATGATATCGCCGTTTTTAATGTAAAACAGCGCCTTTTTATTCTGCGCCTCGACATATTCAATATCCTTAAAATAGACCTTTTGATAGCCGAAATGCGTTCTCAGCACTATACTTTCGGGCTCGCTCTCGTTGCGTCGTGCACACTCGTCAAGCACCGCATTCAGCCTGCCCGCCGTAACAGGCTTCAGTATATAGTCCTCAGCCTTGACCTCATACGATTGCAGAGCAAATTCGGGCGACGATGTCAAAAAAACCAGCATAGCAGAGACACCCTTTGTGCGGAGTTCGCGTGCAGTGTCCATCCCGTTCAGAAGCGGCATTATAATATCAAGGAATATAATATCAAAATTAATATCTTCGCAGGCGTCAAGCAGGGCATCACCGTTATCAAACGGGTATATCTCGGTTTTTATATCGTTTTGCTTTCCCCAGCGTTCGATCAGACTCACGGTATTGTTTAAAAAATCGCGGCTGTCGTCGCATACAGCTATTTTCAAGTGTCGTCACCTACCTCTGATCGTATATGTTGAATTTATTGTACTACACATTAAGCCTGTTTGCAATTAGATAAATCAGCATTTCACTCCTTTAAAGCAGCATTTCACACTTAAATGCAGGGCATCGGCTTTTCAAATGGTATAATGACGCTACAAATATTTTCGGAGGATAAACACCATGAAAAAGACACTCAGCAAAATCTTAGCAGCAATAACAGTACTCGCACTTGTATTTTGCCTTGCAGGCTGCGGCAACAGCAAGAAGGATGAAGCGATAGACGCTTTCAATTCAACCAGCGCATCATTCAATGAGGTTGCAACACTCATTAACGAAAATTCGTCGGCTATCGACGGCGATATCATCGAAACATTCCAGGAGATGTCCGCACTTCTCAGCCAGTATAAGGACATACTTGAGGGCAATTCAGAAGTATCGGACGAAAAGTATGATGAAATGATTGAATGGTTCGGTTCGGTAAAAGATTGGACAAAGAATGCAAAAGCCGACATTGAAAACATGATCGACCCCGGCGCACCCGAGAAATAAGGCTTTTATAAAAGACCGGCAGGACGCCGGTAGATAAAAAAGCAATATATAACCCGGCAGGTAATCAACTGATATGCACCCCATTTGTTAGACAGTATGATATAATGTCTAACAAATGGGGTGCATATCACAACCGTTCCTGCCGGGTTTCTTTATATATATGGTTGTAAATTTTAGTTTAGCGGCATAAAAGCATGCCGGTTTATATGCTGTCAAGATATTCGGATATATCGGAGAAAGGCTCTATTATGCTGTCCTTTTTGAGGTACAGCGGATGGTGCGGATGACCTTTCGCCTTGGATCGGGCGCCGGCAGTGTACCATCCGGCACCGTATTTTTTGCCTCTCTCGACCATGTCCTTGACGCACAGCTTCAAATAGTCGCGCTTTTCGATAATCGTGCCCCATGCAGCCCACACAGCCGGCTTATGTCCGTCACCGTAAAGCGACAGTATGTATTCAAATGCCTTCATGTTCTGCTCATGCATCGGGCGGTTGAAATTCTTATCCATATCATCCGGATCGGTCGCCCTCTGTGGATAAACATTGAACATTATAAATGAGTCAAATCCATTGCCTGCGGCTATTCTTTCAACACTTTTGAGCGTGTTGTCAAGATCGTCCGGCTTTGCGGTAGACGGGTTTATACCAATGCATATAAGAGGGCGCTTGCCCTTTGTCCCCAATATATACCTGTACTCCGAATAGTGGCACGGAACATAGAGCCACCTGCATTTATCGTAGTCTACGGCTGCAGCTGTTTCCTCTGACAGCGCGTCGTCAAACGACATGACATCTATATCGAGCGTTGAAGCCTGCGGTATATGCATTGATCTTTCCCCTTTTACAGTGACGGCAGCTCGGCATTGTCATTGTATTCAATGTACGGATTGCCGTCAGCGTCAAATCTCAACTTCAAAACAACATACGAGGACGTGAAATACTGCTCACTTGTAAGTCCCCAACGGTCGCCGAAATAATAATACTCGGTGCCGCCTGCCGACTCTATCGGCAGGACAAACGACGGCTGGCTGTGAAATGTGGTGTCGTCTCCGAAATTGCTAAGCACCGACCATCTGCCGTCAATCATACCGTCATAGGTTTTTGAATATGTGCCCTGATTCGGTCTCCAGCCGGTGCAGTTTGAAGACAACATATAAAACTGACCGTTCTTTTTGAACACTGCAGGAGCCTCACGGTATTCGCCCTGAAACAGTATTCTTACCGTTTTGTCCACATTGAGATAGTCCTCTGTAAGACGGTAGATATGCAGATCTGCATTGCCTCTTGACGAGGCTATGAAGTAAGCGTCACCGCCGTCCTCGAACACGGTACAGTCGCGCGCCATATCTCCGAACGGATTGAACCGCCCGTGGTAAACAAAGTCGCCGTCCGGTGTATCACAGGTCGCAACGGCACACGACGCCGCGTCGTAGTTCACACCGTTTTCATAGTGCATCCACATGACATATTTGCCGGTCGCTTTGCAATAAAGCACCTTGGGACGCTCGATATTTGCAAGCACCCTGCCGTCCTCGGTGATTCTGGTAAGGGCACCTTTTTTAAATGTATCCCCGAACTTTTCGATCGGCTTTAAAAGCTCTGCATCGGCTCTGATCCTGCCGGGTGCCGTGCGGCTCTTAGCTGTCAGAACATTGTTGCAGAATATAAATTCCTTAAAGTTCTTCGTTTTATAAACCGATACGAAGTTGTCACCGGTGCGGTTCTCACCGTACCAATAATACCACTCTTTTACCTTCAGTATCCATCCGCCGTGTGCATGGATATCATTACCTTCGTTGTCCTTCCAGATCTCGCCGTTTTTCATAAAAGCTCACCCTATTTCAAAAAATCAATCAATACCTTTTCCGCAGCAGCGTTTGTATTTCAGTCCGCTTCCGCAGGGGCAGGGAGCGTTTTTGCTTACAACGCCCTTGCCGCGCACCGTGATATTCTTAGGTCCGCCGTTTTCTTCTTCGGCAACCTTTTCACGCTTGATCTCTTCCTCATTCTTCTTGAGCCTTACGCAAAGGATCATCTTGGTCGTGTCCTCACGTATAGACTCGGTCATGGCATTGAACATGTCATATCCCTCGTTGCGGTATGCAACGACCGGATCGTGCTGACCGTAAGCGCGCAGCCCTATTCCCTGACGCAGCTCATCCATGGCGTCGATATGATCCATCCAGTGCGTATCAACACTGCGGAGCAGCATTACGCGCTCGACCTCACGCATAAGCTCAGAGCCGAACTCGGCTTCCTTGTCGCTGTATATTTTTTCTGCCTTCTGCTCTATAAACTCGGTCACAGACTTTTTAGTCTGCTGCTCAAGCTCACGGACGTCAAATTTAAGATCGTCATCACTAAGCAGCCAGCCTGCAAAGTGATCACGCAGACCGTCAAGGTTCCAGTCGTCCGGGATGTCGCCGGCAAGGTAAGTGTCAACCGCAGACTCTATCGTATCGGTCATCATCTTCTGTACGGTATCCTTTATATCCTCGCCGTCAAGGACGCGGTTGCGCTGAGCGTATATAAGCTCGCGCTGCTTATTCATAACATCGTCGTAATCGAGCACGTTCTTTCTTATGGCGAAGTTGCGTTCCTCGATCTTGCGCTGAGCGCTCTCGATTGATTTTGAAAGCAAGCCTGTTTCTATAGGCATGTTTTCGTCTACCTTGAGCATCTCCATCATTCTGTAGACACGCTCACCGCCGAACAGACGCATGAGGTCGTCCTCAAGAGACACGTAGAAACGGCTGGTACCCGGGTCGCCCTGTCGTCCGGCACGTCCGCGCAGCTGGTTGTCTATACGTCTTGACTCATGACGCTCGGTACCGATTATATAAAGACCGCCTGCTTCCTTTACCTTTTCCGCCTCGGGGGCTATCTCAGCCTTATGCTTAGCCAGAAATTCCGCATATTCACCGCGTGCTTTGAGTATATCCGGATCATAGGTCTCCGCAAATCCTGTGGCGGCGCTTATCAGCTCATCCGAATAATCAAGGCGCTTGAGATCAGCCTTTGCAAGATACTCGGCATTACCGCCGAGCACGATATCGGTTCCGCGTCCTGCCATGTTGGTGGCTATCGTAACAGCTCCGAATTTACCTGCCTGAGCAATTATCTCGGCTTCCTTTTCATGATACTTGGCATTTAAGACATTGTGCTTTATGCCGCGGCGCTTGAGCATCGACGACAGCACTTCCGATTTCTCGATCGAGATCGTACCGACCAGCACCGGCTGTCCCTTCTCGTGACACTCAACTATATTATCTATGACCGCGTTGAATTTAGCCTTTTCGGTCTTATAAACAACATCCTGCTTATCGTCTCTTATGACCGGCTTGTTGGTCGGTATCTCAACGACGTCAAGAGCGTATATCTGCCTGAATTCCTGCTCCTCGGTCATGGCGGTACCGGTCATGCCGGACAGCTTGTCATAAAGTCTGAAAAAGTTCTGGAAGGTGATGGTGGCGAGCGTTTTCGACTCATGTGCGACCTTGACGCCTTCCTTGGCTTCTATTGCCTGATGAAGTCCCTCGTTGTAACGCCTGCCGTACATGATACGTCCGGTAAACTCGTCAACGATCAGCACCTCTCCGTCCTTGACGACATAATCGACATCACGCTTCATTATGCCGTGCGCGCGGATCGCCTGCTGTATGTGGTGGGCTATGGTTATATTGTCCGGATCGTTGAGGTTGTCGATCCCGAAGAACTGCTCCGCCTTGGCAACGCCGCTGGCAGTCAGCGTGCAGGTCTTTGCCTTTTCGTCAACGATGTAATCGCCGTCGATGTTCTGCTCCTCATCGGTCTTTTTATCATCGCTTTCCCTTATGCGGAAGCATTTGAGGCTCTTTGCGAATTTATTTGCCGAGATGTAAAGATCTGACGATTTGTCTCCTCTGCCCGAAATGATAAGCGGAGTCCTCGCCTCGTCTATGAGTATCGAGTCGACCTCGTCGACAATGGCGAAGTAGTGACCGCGCTGAACGCGCTGCTCCTTATATATGACCATGTTGTCGCGTAGGTAATCGAAGCCCAATTCGTTGTTGGTGCAGTAGGTTATATCGGCGGCATAAGCCTTCTTTTTATCGTCGGTATCCATGCCCGGGACGACCAGACCGACCGTCAGTCCCAAAAAGCTGTAGACCTTACCCATCCACTCGCTGTCACGTCTTGCAAGATAATCGTTGACCGTGACGATGTGGACGCCTTTGCCTGTAAGCGCGTTAAGGTACGCCGGCAATGTCGCAACGAGCGTTTTACCTTCACCTGTACGCATCTCGCTTATTCTTCCCTGATGAAGGATTATACCGCCCAGTATCTGGACTGGGAAGTGCTTCATCGAAAGCACGCGCCAGCTTGCCTCACGGCAGACGGCGAACGCGTCGGGCAGAATGGCATCGAGCGGTTTGCCCTCGGCCAACTGAGCCTTGAACTTTTCGGTCATGCCGCGCAGCTCATCGTCGCTCATTTTTTCATATTTCGATTCAAGCTCAAGCACCTTGTCCTTTATAGGCTCAATACGCTTGATCTCCTTCTGGCTGTAATTTCCGAAGATCTTTTGGATAATACCCATTTTGTTCTCCTTAAAAAATATAGATTAAGGCCCATTTATGAGCCACATATTGCTTTTCCGTTCCATTTTACCACACATCTTACAAAAATAAAAGAGTTTTATTGCTCTTTTTACCTTTTTTATTGACCGCGGCGGTATAATGCTATATAATTGTATTTATCAATGATATGCCCGACTGCGGCTGAAAGGTTTGATGAATTTATGTACGGAAACATCCTGGACACAATAGGATTTGTAAAAGAGGCTGACAAAGAGGTCGGCGACGCTATGGAGCTTGAATTTGAGCGCCAGCAGCACAATATCGAGCTGATAGCTTCCGAAAACTTTGTTTCCCCTGCCGTTATGGCGGCAATGGGCTCGGTGCTGACCAATAAATACGCCGAAGGGTATCCCGGCAAGCTTTATTACGGGGGCTGCCAGTATGTCGACATGGTCGAGGAAATAGCGAGAGAGCGCGCCTGCAGGCTGTTCGGCTGCAAATACGCCAATGTTCAGCCCCACTCAGGCGCACAGGCAAATCAGGCTGCTTATTTTGCACTTATAAATCCCGGCGACACCGTTATGGGCATGAACCTTGCCCACGGCGGACACCTCACCCATGGCTCCCCGGTCAACAGCTCGGGCAAGCTGTACAATTTTGTCCCCTACGGTGTAAATGATGAGGGATACATAGATTACGATGAGCTGAAGCGCATCGCACTTGAGTGCAGACCTAAGCTTATAGTCGCCGGTGCCTCGGCATATGCAAGAGAGATAAAGTTTGACGTTATATCCGGCATCGCAAAAGAGGTCGGCGCACTGTTCATGGTCGACATGGCGCATATAGCAGGTCTTGTCGCAGCAGGACTGCACCAGAGCCCTATCCCCTTTGCCGATGTTGTGACAACAACAACCCACAAGACATTACGCGGACCGCGCGGCGGTATGATACTCTGCAATGACGAGAACATATACAAGGCGATCAACAAGGCTGTGTTTCCCGGAAATCAGGGCGGTCCTTTGATGCATGTAATAGCTGGAAAGGCTGTCTGCTTCGGCGAGGCGCTGAAGCCCGATTTTATCGACTATCAGAAGCGCATAGTCAAAAACGCCGCCGCACTTGCTGCATCACTCAAGGCTGAGGGTGTGAAGCTTGTGTCGGGAGGCACCGACAACCACCTGCTGCTGCTCGACCTGCGCGGCACCGGCGTTACCGGAAAGGAGCTTGAGCACAGGCTCGACGAGGTCAACATAACCGCAAACAAAAACTCCATTCCTAATGATCCCGAATCGCCGTTCGTAACGAGCGGACTGAGACTTGGCACTCCTGCTGCAACGACGCGCGGCTTTGACGAGGCTGATTTTGCCGAGGTGGGACACCTTATTGCACTTTGCATAAATGATTTTGGGGCTAACCGCGAGACCGTCAAGTCTGCCGTTGCCGACATGTGCGAAAGGCACCCTCTTTACAAATAAATTATTTTCAAAATCTGCTTGATTTTATACCGTTTTAGGTATAAACTATATACGCAAATGCATAAAACGGAGGTACAAAACATGTTAGTATCAGCTAAGGAAATGCTTGAAAAGGCCAAGGCAGGCAAATACGCCGTCGGTCACTTCAACACAAACAACCTCGAATGGACAAAGGCTATTCTTCTCACCGCTGAGGAGCAGCATTCACCGGTCATCGTCGGTGTTTCGGAAGGCGCCGGAAAATACATGGGCGGCTACAAGACCATAGTCGGCATGATCAACGGTATGCTTGAGGAGCTCAAAATAACCGTTCCGGTAGCGCTCCACCTTGATCACGGCAGCTATGAAGGCGCTAAGCAGTGCATCGCCGCAGGCTTTTCATCGGTCATGTTTGACGGATCGCACTACCCTATCGCGGAAAATATAGAAAAGACAAAGGAACTTGTAGAGACCTGCAACAAACTCGGTCTTTCACTTGAGGCTGAGGTCGGCGCTATCGGCGGCGAGGAAGACGGCGTCATCGGCGGCGGCGAGGTTGCCGATCCCGATGAGTGCAAGATGATTGCCGATCTCGGCGTTACCATGCTTGCAGCCGGCATAGGCAACATCCACGGTAAATATCCGGCAAACTGGAAGGGCCTCAACTTCGACGTCCTCGCCAAGATACAGGAAAAGACAGGCACAATGCCGCTCGTCCTTCACGGCGGATCGGGAATTCCGGAGGAAATGGTTAAGAAGGCTATCACCCTCGGTGTTTCAAAGGTAAACGTCAACACGGAGTGCCAGATCGCTTTTGCTGAAGCAACCAGAAAGTACATTGAAGAGGGCAAGGACCTTGTCGGCAAGGGCTTTGATCCGAGAAAGCTGCTGGCTCCGGGCTATGAGGCGATCAAGGAAACCGTAAGATCCAAGATGGAGCTCTTCGGTTCGATAGGCAAAGCATAATCGGAATAGCAAAAATATGATGTGACAGGCGGATCGAAAGAAACATCGTTTCTTTCGATCCGTTTTTATGTTCTGCATAATATAGGCGTAAAAACCAGCGTCAAAAGCCCTACCCGGCTTACATTTACTTACTGTTATCCGCCTGTCGTTGACAAACGTAACAAAAAGGTATATAATACCTTAAGTTGCAGAAAAAAAGGACGGTTACTTATATGAATGAAATTGCGGAGATCCGCGCGCAGACTATCGTTTATAAAAACGACCTTGTAGCTGTCGAGCGCTCGGTGGCAAGCATAGCAAATGCTGTTTCTTACAGCAGGAAAAACGACGGATATGTTAAATTTGCAGAAGTATCATTCGGCGACGCATCACCAAATCCAATTATGGACGACAAGTATATATCAGACCTTAACGCCAAATACGGCGAATTTATTAAGGTCGATTATACATTTTTCAATCTGAATTCCGGCACATCCAAGGGTCAAAACATACTTGTCAAAAACTGCCGGTCAAAATATCTGATGCTTTATAACCCGGATATTGTCGTAGCTCCTGATTATTTTGTTGAAATGATGAAAGTATACGAGGAAAAGGGCGATGAGGTCGGCATGGTCGAACCGAGGCAGACCCCGTTGGAGCATCCGAAGTCGTATAATACCGTGACCGGTGAGGAAATCTGGGGTGCAATGGCTTGTGTCATTGTGCCGAGCGATACCTATATAAAACTCGGCGGACTTGACGAGAAAAACTTTTTCATGTATTGCGACGATGTTGACTTTTCATGGAGACTGCGGCTCAATGGTAAGAAGGTCATCTACTGCCCCGGCGCCGTTGTTTTCCACGGTCACAGGCTGAACAAGGACGGGCTTCCGATCCCGACTGAGGCTGAGCTTTATTATTCGGCTGAGGCTGCTCTTATGCTTGCCTATAAGTGGTCGAACAAACGCCATCTCGGCAATCTTTTGAGATACTTTGAAACCTCAGGCAGCAAATATCAGAAAAAAGCCCTTGCTTATTTTAAAGAGCGCGAGAAAAACGGCGACCTTCCGGAGCAGCTTGATAAAGATCACAAAATTGCTTATTTCAAAAACGGGTGCTACGCGAAACACAAATACAGCATGTAGGAGATGCTTTATGAACAGTTGCAAAACCAAAAGCAATCTTATAAGCAGTTATTACAGCAGAATAAAAGAGCTTTACGGCGAGAAAAATGCTAATATGCTTTTAAACGGCAGCGATATTGATGTTGACGGTGAAGTGCCGTTTCTATCGGTTGTTATGCGTACTCAAGGGAAGCGCATATGCGCCCTCAAAGAGGCGCTGCTCTGCCTTTACGCCCAGACCTGTCGTGATTTTGAGGTGCTTTTGATGGCACACAATGTTGACGATGCTAAGACAAAAGAAATAGAAGATCTTATATCCTCGTTTCCGCATGATTTTCTGAATAAAATCCGGCTGATACCGGTAACCGGCGGCACAAGGACCACCCCACTGATCGAAGGATTCAAAGCAGCACGCGGCATCTATATTTCAATATATGATGACGACGATATCGTTTTTGACAACTGGGTTGAAACCTTCCGCAGTCTTTATGATGAAGCACCGGGAAGAATACTTCATGCGTATGCAACCGAGCAGGACTGGACCGTGCTTAAAAGCGGCGGCAGCATTTCACTAACTACATGCTCGGCGCCAAAGCCTGTTTATTGCTGCAAATTCAATATGGTAAATCAGCTTTCGATAAACCGGTGTCCTACCATGAGTCTTGCATTTCCCTTTTATTCATTCAAATTGTTGAATATAGGCTTTGATGAATCGCTCAACACCACCGAGGACTGGGATTTTCTGATGCGTACCGCATTCGTATGCGGCGTTGCGGATTCCGAAAATGTGACGAGCATATACCGCAAATGGGTAAACTCCGACAACTCGCATACCGAGCACAGCGACAAGGAATGGCAGGACAACTACAAAAAGATACAGGACAAGCTCGGCAGGTGCTATGTACCTGTGAAGACAGGCGATATAATTTATGATACCGAAGGAAGCGGCTCGTATGTCGATACGCCGCGTAATGTTCAGATATTTGTAAGCGGTTCGGACTGTTTTGACTCTGTAAAGCCTGACATATGTTTCTTTGACAATTCAGACAGCACGCTTACAGTATCGGTCACCGACCTTGATAAATTCGGAAAAGTCGGTATGGTAAGGCTTGACCCGGATATATACGGCAATGTGCTGCTTGGCAATTTCAAAATGGTACTGATCGATAAAAGCGGCAATGAAATCAAATATAAAACCGATTTCTTCCGCTCAAATCACACAAAAAGCAAGGGCGACCTGCTTTTTTACGGATTTGATCCTCAAATAGCGTTCAAAGTCCGCGAACCGGCTTCGCTTGCTGAGATAAATATTACATGCAGCTTTTCAAAGCAGGTGTCGGTAAGGCGCATGACTGCGACATTTGTACCGTATGTTTTCAAATATACGGTAAGAAAAATTGCCGGTCTCGCCTACCGTGTTGTCAAAAAGTTAAAAAGATAGGCAAAAAAACTTCACCGTTCAGGTGAAGTTTTTTAGTATGCAGTATTTTTTCTATTTTCACATGGATGCCGAGTACCGGTTATAGCAGACGCTGTTTTAACCAGGAGTGTTTTATGAATAACCTGATACTGCGCGACGTATAACAAGGTTATCCATAAATATCAGACTTCTATCTTAATATCAAATTTCTGCCCACCGTCTTTTTCTATAAGCGGCAGTATAGTTTCGCTGAGGAACTCTTCGACCTGTCTGTCCGCCCTGCCTATAAAGTTTTCGGGTTTCAGGATCGATTCGATCTCCTCTCTTGTCATCTTAAACAGCGGATCGGCTGCAAGGCGATCGATAAGATCGTTTTCGCCGCCTTCTTCCTTTATTATCTTAGCGGCAGCCATCGAATGGCACCTTATAGCCTCATGAAGCACCTGACGGTCGCCGCCCTTTTTGACGGCACGCATCATTATGTTTTCGGTAGCCATAAATGGAAGTTCCTTTTTCAAATGCTGCTCTATTACCTTAGGATATACCACAAGACCGTCAACAACATTTATATAGAGGTTAAGTATCGCATCAACAGCAAGGAATGCCTCCGGCACGCTTATACGCTTGTTTGCCGAATCATCGAGAGTTCTTTCGAACCACTGCGTCGATGCCGTCACGGCAGGATTGAGGGCATCGATAAAGACGTAACGCGCAAGCGAAGATATTCTCTCACTTCGCATCGGATTGCGCTTATATGCCATAGCTGATGAGCCTATCTGATTCTTTTCAAACGGCTCTTCAACCTCCTTAAGATGCTGGAGAAGTCTCAGATCGTTTGAAAACTTCATTGCGCTCTGGGCAATTCCCGAAAGGACGCCCAGCACAAAGCTGTCGACCTTTCTTGAATAGGTCTGCCCCGACACTTCCTGCACTCCGCTAAAGCCCATTTTTTCTGCTATCATATTGTCAAGTCTGCGTACCTTTTCGTGGTCACCACCGAAAAGCTCAAGAAAGCTCGCCTGCGTTCCGGTAGTACCCTTTGAGCCTAAAAGCCTCATGCTGTCTATACGGTGTTCAAGCTCACCGTAGTCAAGGTACAGATCATAAAGCCAGAGTGTCGCCCTTTTGCCAACCGTGGTCGGCTGTGCCGGCTGAAAATGTGTGAAGGCAAGGGTCGGCAGAGATTTGTAGTGATCGGCAAACTTTGCAAGCTCGCCCATCAGCTGCATAAGCTTTGCCTTTATAAGCTTCAATCCCTCTGTCATTATTATGATATCGGTGTTGTCGCCGACGTAGCACGAGGTCGCTCCGAGATGGATTATTCCCTTTGCGGTCGGGCAGTGTGTGCCGAACTCATGGACATGAGCCATGACATCGTGCCTTACCTTTTTTTCTTCCTCTTTGGCATACTCATAGTCGATATTATCGACATTTGCGCGCATTTCAGCCAGTTGCTCATCGGTTATATGGAGTCCCAGCTCCTTTTCCGCTTCTGCCAGCGCGACCCACAGCCTGCGCCACGTTGTAAACTTTTTATCCGGGGAAAACAAATACTGCATTTCCCTGCTCGCATATCTCGAGCAAAGCGGACTCTGATAGGTGCTGTTATCCATAAATTAAAACCTCCGGTATCGGATCAGAGATCAAGAAAGTCCTTGCGGTAATTCACGCCGAAATACTCGGCAAGCTCCTTCATTTCATGATCCTTTATTGTGTTTATTCTCGGCAGATGTGCCGTGAGCATATATATCTGTGCAGCCTTTTCGACCGTTTCGATAAGACCGAAGGTCTCATCAAGATCCTTGCCTGCACCGTAAATACCGTGCATACCCCACACTACAAGCCTGAATTCCTTCATTTTTGCGGCGGTAGCCTCTCCTATTGAATTCGTACCGCAGAGCATCCACGGCAGTACCCCGACGCCGTCCGGGAACACGACGATACATTCGGTGCACATTTCCCACAGAGTATGGGTAAGCTTTTTCTCGTCAAGCTCATGAACATAGTTCATGGCAAGAGTATATGTAGGATGGCAATGCATCACTACCCTGTTTTCGCTGTTTACCGAAAGACGCGCCATGTGGCTCATCATATGCGCCGGAAACTCCGATGTGAATTTTCCGCCGTCCTTATATCCCCACAGAAGCTCTGCATTCTTGCCGTCGTCCGATATTTTCAGTATTCCGAGATTGGTTTCAGGGTCATACGAAACATTTTTAAAGTATTTTCCCGTACCGGTAACAATGAATATCTTACCGGCAAGCGGTTTTGCTTCAAATCCGGTAGGTATGGTGCGGATGGGCTTAGTTATATCAAGATATTCCGCCACCTCGTCGTTATCGAGCATATAGCTTACATTTCCGCCGTTACGCTCATCCCAACCAAGACGGTACATGTTGTCCGCCGTCCTGCACATTTCCTTTAAAAAGGGCGCTGTAAAAATATCTTTCATGATCTTACTCTCCAATCAGTATAATAAATTTAATATCACAAATAAATTATACTGCCAGGATCGGAGACCGTCAACGGCATATTTTAAGCATTTGCCCGTATATTTTACTGTGTTTTAAAAGCCGGTCATAGGTTTGCCTGCGGCAAATATTTAATGTGTACCCTTTTATCTGCCTTAGGCGCATCAAGAAGATTTGTCATGCTTTTAAGACTTATTCCGAGCGTGGACATGTTATGAAGCAGCGCCGAAGTGGTAGGCGGTATCAGACCAGCGACGCCAAGCAATATCAGCATTGTGTTGAACGACACTATAAACCTGTAATTGCTCTGGATCCTTTTCATCAGCCCCGCGCTTATCCTTCTGAGCGTTACTATTTCAAAAAGATCGTCCGACGCTATGGTGATATCCGATATTTCCTTGGCAATGGCGGCACCGGTATTTATGGCTATTCCGACATCCGCCTCAGACAAAGCCGGCGAATCATTCACACCGTCGCCGATCATCATGACCGTATGTCCGTTTGCTCTGGCGTTCCTAATAAACTCAGCCTTGTCCTCAGGCAATACACCGGCACGGTAATCATCGACACCGACTGCCTTTGCGACCGAAAGTGCCGTTTTCTCATTATCACCGGTCATCATAACGATATTTTTTATACCCAATGCATGGAGCGCATTTATTGCGTCGGCAGCTTCGGGACGCAGCGGATCGTAAATGCATATGACTGCTGCGAGCACGCCTGAAATGCAGAGATAGAGGTGCGAGTATTCTTCGGGCAGCAAATCAAATTTTGAGCGTTCACCCTCAGGTATCGTACAGCCCTCGTCCTCAAACACAAAGTGTGCACTGCCGATTATGACCTTTTCCCTGTCGACCATACTTGAGATACCGTGCGCCACAACATATTCGATATGGGAATGATATTCCTCATGGCTGAGTCCCCTGTCGGCTGCCTCGGCAACCACGGCATTTGCCATGGAATGAGGATAATGCTCCTCAAGGCATGCCGCAAGACGCAGCATATCATTCTCATCCTTGCCGCCGAAGGTGACTATTCTTGCAACCTTAGGAGTTGCATATGTCAGCGTACCGGTTTTATCGAATACTATTGTATCAGCCTTTGCGGCCGCTTCAAGGAAGCGTCCGCCCTTTACCGATATTTTATAATTGCTGCTTTCCCTCATAGCCGACAAAACAGCTATCGGCATTGAGAGCTTGAGCGCACACGAAAAATCGACCATAAGCACAGCCAGCGTCTTTGTAATGTTGCGCGTCAAAAGGTATGTAAGCAGCGTGCCTCCCAGAGTGTACGGGACAAGCCGGTCCGCAAGCCTTGCAGCCTTGTCCTCGGTAGTCGATTTCAGTCTTTCGGACTCCTCTATCATGCGGACTATACGATCGTACCTGCCGCTTCCGGCGGTATTGTCGACCTTTATAGTACATTCACCTTCCTCGGCAACTGTACCTGCATAAACATAGCTGCCGACCTTTTTAAGAACAGGCAGCGATTCGCCGGTCATGGATGACTGATTTACTGTCACCTCGCCCGACATGACCGTTCCGTCAAGCGGAATAACATTGCCGGTACGGACCACGACTTCATCGCCTGCAGCGACGGTATTAACGGCAACAAGCATTTCGGTGCCTTCTTTTCTGACCCACACCTTGTCGACATTCAGCGACATTGCGCCGGCAAGATCGGCGACCGATTTTTTCCTTGTCCATTCCTCGAGTATTTCACCGAGACTAAGCATGAACATGACCGACGACGCCGTTGCGGTATCCCATCTGAGAAGCGACACCGATACTGCAGTAGCGTCAAGTACCGACACCGAAAGCCTGCCTTTTGCGAGAGACTTTGCACCGGCGGCAATGTACCTTACCGACCGTATGCCGGTCAGAACGGTACGCAGCGGCAGCGGCAGAAACGTCTTAAAAACTATGCGCTTCAAAAACGACCCGACAAGCTTGTCCTCAAATTCACGGTTAAGCTGTCTTGCACTATGCTCGGGTATAAGAGCCTCTGCCGTAAGCTTTTCAAACGAAGCACGCGAAAGCGCATTTATGACCTCTTTGCGGTCGCCTGTATAGTGTATCACGGCATCGCAGGTGCGGTCATACACAGTGACATCTCTTACGCACAAAATATTTTTTATATATACCTCAGCGGCATCAGCCTGATCCATTGTCATGCGTCCGAGCGCAAGATGGATTCGCATGCGTCCTCTCGACTCATGCAGAATGGTAAATTTCATAGTTAAGAACCCCCGAAAACTAAAAAAGGACCATCCTTACTCAAAAGACGGTCCTAAAAGCATTTTATTCTTCGGCAGCGTCGGATGAGTCTTCTACGGTTTCTTCGGCAGCTGCACGCTGTTCATTAAGATCCTTGGCGTCCGCAAGGATATCGCCCGCATTTTCCTTAACGGCTGTGACCGTTGTCATTACGCTCTCCTTAGCACGAAGTGCCGCTGCTGTGGCATGAACATATACCTTTTTTGCATCCTTGCTTGACAGCAGTTTAACGCCTGCGGTGCCAAACAGAACACCTGCGGCAAAGAGACCTATTTTTCCGAACTTCATAACTCAAGACCTCCGTAAAAGCAGTATTATTATTTCTTTGTAAAACCGGCTGCAAAGCCTTTTACAGAACATATAATACCATTTTGGCGGCTGTTTTTCAATAGGTCTGATCAAATTTTATAGTTTTTTTACAATTTACGACATAAAAGTCACGGGTGCCGGACCGTACACGGTCCGGCACTTCCATTCCGGTCACGCCAACAGCTGACGCATCCGGCTCAGTATCATCTTTTCACGCCTTGAGACCTGCACCTGAGACATTCCGAGCTGTTTTGCGGTCTCGGTCTGTGTCTTTGAGCGGTAGTAGCGCAGATATATCAGCTTACGGTCGCTTTCGGGAAGCGACGACATGACCTCGCTGAGCGATATCGTCTCTATCAGCTTTTCACTGCCGCCGTCTACGGCGACATCGTATTCAGACACGCCGTCGTCGTCCTCACATGTAAGCGATAAGGTCGGCTGCGACGCGCAAAGTGCCTCGGCGACATCCTCCGGACTGACCGACAGTGCTTTTGCTATCTCATTTACGGTAGGCTCCCTGTCGAGCAGCTTTGTAAGGCGCTCGTTTTCGCGCGATACCTTGAGCGACAGCTCCTTTAAGGTCCTGCCGACCTTAATGCTGCCGCCGTCGCGGAACATCCGCTTTATTTCGCCAAGTATCACGGGCACGGCATATGTTGAGAATTTAAGCCCCCTCGACTCGTCAAAGCCCTTCTGAGCCTTTATGAGACCTATGCATCCGGCTTGGAACAGGTCGTCATACTCTATACCCTTGCCCTTGAACCGTCCGCAGCATGAATGTACCAGACCGAGGTTGTTTTTTATAAATTCACTCGTTTCCTGCATTTTTCCTGCTGATCTTTTTTGACATAGTGACCGTTGTCCCCTTTCCTACCGATGAACGGACCTTCAGTTTATCGGTGAAGCTCTCCATAACGGCGAATCCAAGTCCGGCACGCTCCTCACCGCCGGTAGTGAACAGCGGTTCCATCGCCTGTTCGACGTCCGGGATACCGCATCCGCGATCTCGGATTCTTATTTTCACATTGTCCCCGTCGATTATCGCCGTTATGTAGATGTTGCCTATTTTCTCCTTATAGGCATGTACGATGCAGTTGGTCACAGCCTCGGACACGGCGGTCTTGATATCGTTGAGTTCCTCTATCGTAGGGTCGAGCCTTGCTACAAAAGCAGCTACGGCTACCCTCGCAAAGCCCTCATTTGCCGAACGGGACGGCATAACAAGTTTTATTTCATCCTTCATAATTTACAACTCCTATCGGTCAAGCCTTGCAAGGCGGTCTAAACCTGCCAGTTTCATTACCTTACCTATCTGCGGCGACGTGTTGGTAACATGCAGCTCGGCGCCCAGAGGCTTTAACAGCTTGTACCGCCCCATAACAAGACCGATACCAGAGCTGTCCATAAAGGTCACATCCTTAAAATCAAGTACAAGCATCGTGGGGCAGTCGCGTTCTACGGCTTCGTCTATTTCCCGTCTCAGTTCGCCTGCCGAATGGTGATCTATCTCACCTTCAAGATATGCGGTCACTACCTCACCGTTTTGTGTTATTTTGACTGACATTTTCAACATCCCTTTCCGCAAGCAGCAAAAAAAGACCTGCTATCAGGTATGATAACAGGTCCTTTGTAAATATTATGCCGCAATATAGGCGGTAAATCAATAATCTTTTGTCGAAAAACGCGAAAGCAGCAGCGGCCTTATATCTCCGGCAAGATAGAGCGAGCCGAAAACGATAAGCGGCGCGCCATAGGACAGCGCAATTTCTATGGCTTTATCATAGCCTTCTGCCGGCATAGCGTCGCATCCGCAATTTTTGCAAACATGGGCAAGCTCTATTGCGGTCATGCTGCGGCTGTTGCTTTTCACCGTCACGGTTATGGCTTTTTTAAAATGTGAAGCCACATTCAAAAAGGCGTCCTTTACGTCCTTATCAGCCATAAAGCCTGCAATGCAGACCGCATTATTTATGCCGCAGCTGTTCAGCAGACCGTCAAGAGCCGCCGTACCGTTGGGATTGTGCGAGCCGTCAAGCAGCACCAGCGGCTCTCTTGATATGACCTCGCACCTTGCAGGAAAGCGGACATTCGCAATGCCGCTTTCTATAGCCGAAAGCGACACATCAGGGAACGCCGCCAGCACCGCCTCAATCGCGGTCGCGGCATTGCCCACCTGATGGTGACCAACAAGCGGCACCTTTATATTCATACCGCGATAGTAAAATTCGCTGCCCAAAAGCCCTTTGTCGGTTATATCGTCCGGTATTTCAGGCACTATAAGGCGTGAGCCGTGCCGTGCCGCAAAGTCTTTTATAACACTGGCGGCGGCAGGCAGATTATCGCGCAGCATAACGACCGGGCACCCGTCTTTTATTATACCGCATTTCTCAGCCGCTATTTTTTCCACAGTGTCGCCCAACACCGCCATATGATCAAGGTCTATCCTTGTGATGACGGACACAAGCGGTTTTTCTATGACATTTGTGGCGTCAAGCCTGCCGCCGAGTCCCACCTCAAGCACAACGGCACCGCAGCCCTTGTCGGCAAAATAGCAGAACGCGAGGGCGGTTATAAATTCAAACTCGGTTACAGGATCATCGGGCCCAAATAATTTATCGGACAGATCCTTTACCTCTTTTGTATGCACACCGAGTTCGTCGTATCCTATACATTCGCCGTCTATTCTGATACGCTCAGTAAAGGACGTTACGAAAGGCGAAGTGTAAAGTCCGGTCTTCATGCCGGCAGCAGTAAGGCATGCGGCGGCAAAGGTGCAGACTGATCCCTTGCCGTTCGTACCGGCAACATGAATGATTTTGAGCTTATTTTGCGGATCACCCATTTCATGCAGCAGCCGCTTTATGCGTGAAAGACCCGGCCTTGAACCAAATCTCATAAGTGAATGTATATAATCTACTGCTTCTTTTCCGGTCAATCCTATCCCCTCTATCCATTTAAAAATTCAGAGGGCGGAGCCGCCCTCTGAAAACATTACATTTTTGATCTTATGTCGGCAATACTGCCCTCAAGCAGTGCAGCCTTGTCAACAGCCTTTTTGTAAGCCTCGCGCTGTGCCTCAACGACCTGCGCCGGAGCCTTATTGACAAACGCCGGATTATTGAGCTTTGAGCCGAAGAATTCCTTATCCTTATTGGCGGCTGCAAGCTCTTTTTCGAGCCTTTCAAGCTCTTTTGCAAAATCCACAAGCTCGTTCATCGGTATCTGCACGACCGCGTCATGCGTAACGACGCGGACTGCGCCCTCGACGTCCTCGCCATCGGTTATGCATACCTCCGAAGCGGAAGCAAGACGGCATATGAACACCGAGCATTTTTCAAAAGTGCCGGCACTGTCCGAAGTTATAAACAGCTTAGCCTTTTTAGACGGCGGAACATTCATCTCGGCACGGCGGTTACGCACAGCCTTTATAACGTTCATGACCTTTTCAAATTCAGCCTCGTCAGTGCTGAAATCAAGCGAACCGTCCGCAGTCGGCCACGAAGAGATCATGATGGACTCTCCTGTGTGCGGCAGCGCCTGCCATATTTCCTCGGTTATAAACGGCATGAACGGATGCAGCAGCTTCAATGTGTTTGAAAGCACATATACAAGCACGCCTCTCGCCGTCGCAGCCTTTTTCTCATCGCCGGAATTGAGTCTTACCTTTGCAAGCTCGATGTACCAATCGCAGTAAACATCCCAGATAAAGTCGTACAGCTTTGAAACTGCAAGGCCTATCTCGAACTTGTCAAGGTTATCGGTCACCTCGCGCACGAGCTTTTCATATTTTGAAAGCAGCCACTTGTCCTCAAGCTGCAGATCGTCCGGGATATAAGGAGCCGGCTCATCGTCGCTAAGGTTCATAAGGACGAAACGTGCGGCATTCCATAGCTTGTTCGCAAAGTTGCGGCTCGCCTCGACGCGTTCGGGCGAATATCTCATATCATTGCCCGGTGTGTTTCCGGTGGCAAGGGTAAATCTCAGAGCGTCAGCACCGTACTTTTCGATCTCTACCAGCGGATCGATACCGTTGCCGAGTGATTTTGACATTTTTCTGCCCTTTGCGTCACGGACAATACCGTGGAACAGCACGGTATTGAAAGGAGCCTTTCCGGTATATTCAAGACCGGAGAATATCATCCTCGCAACCCAAAAGAATATTATATCGTAACCGGTGACAAGGGTGCTTGTCGGGTAGAAATATTTGAGATCGATATTGTTTTCAGGCCATCCGAGGGTCGAGAACGGCCACAAAGCCGATGAGAACCAGGTGTCAAGCGTATCCTCATCGCGGTGCACCTTGCCGCCGCACTTGGGGCAGGTGTCAATATCGGTGCGGCTGACCGTCATCTCACCGCAGTCGTCACAGTACCACGCAGGTATTCTGTGACCCCACCAGAGCTGACGTGAAATGCACCAATCCTTGATGTTTTCCATCCAGTTGTAATAGGTCTTTTCAAATCTGCCGGGTATGAGCTTTATTTCGCCCTTTTTAACGACATCTATAGCAGGCTCTGCAAGCGGCTTCATCTTAACGAACCACTGCTTTGAAATGCGCGGCTCAACGATGGTCGAGCAGCGATAGCAGCTGCCGACATTGTGCTTCATCGGCTCTATCTTCACCAGATATCCGCCGTCGCGAAGGTCGTTTACTATTGCCTCTCTCGCCTCGTAGCGCTCCATTCCGGCATATTTTCCGCCGTTTTCGTTTATATGAGCATCATCGGTCATTATGTTTATGACCGGAAGATTGTGGCGCAGACCGACCTCAAAGTCATTGGGGTCATGCGCCGGAGTTATCTTGACAGCGCCGGTGCCGAAATCCATCTCGACATAATCGTCAGCAATAATGGGTATTTCGGTGCCGACAAGCGGCAGAGTGACCTTTTTGCCGACAAGATCCTTATATCTTTCGTCATTCGGATTGACCGCAACGGCGGTATCGCCGAGCAGCGTTTCCGGTCGGGTCGTGGCAAGCTCAACATATCCGCTGCCGTCGGTCAGCGGATAACGCAGATGCCAGAAATATCCGTCCTTTTCGCTGTATTCGACCTCAGCGTCCGAGATCGAGGTCAGGCAATGAGGGCACCAGTTGATGATCCTCTCGCCGCGGTATATCAATCCCTTTTCGTAAAGGCGGACAAAGACCTCTCTTACAGCCTTTGAGCAGCCCTCGTCAAGTGTAAAACGCTCACGCTGCCAGTCACACGACGTGCCAAGCTTTTTGAGCTGTTTTATTATTCTGCCGCCGAATTTTTCCTTCCACGCCCACGCTCTTTCAAGGAAGCCGTCACGTCCGATATCGTCCTTTGTGATACCTTCCTTACGCATGGCTTCAACGATCTTGGCTTCGGTCGCTATCGACGCATGATCGGTGCCCGGTATCCAGAGCGCCGAATATCCCTGCATTCTTTTCCAGCGGATGAGGATGTCCTGCAGCGTTTCGTCGAGCGCATGGCCCATATGGAGCTGACCGGTTATGTTGGGCGGAGGAATAACTATAGTATACGGTTTTTTCTTCTGATCGACTTCGGCATGAAAATAATTTTTTTCAAGCCAAAATGCATATGTCCTGTCCTCAACGAGTGCAGGATCATAAACCTTCTCAAGCTGTTTTGACATTTGAACAATCCCTTTCAGGCGGCTGCGCCGCCGAGGCAAAAATATCGGCATACCGGCAAAAGCCTCACGCCAGACAAAGTAATATTATAACAAAAAATACTGTTTGTCAACTCTGACAGCATTTTCCTGCATATTTTGTTTGAAACGGCAAACAATATAATTGTCAGTGATGATTAAAGCGTTTGCAAACTTACTGACCGGCGCTCCGGAATACCGGAGCGCTGTTTTTTATGAAAATCACAGCTTCAACTGCTCGCCCTGCTCCTCAGCCGACGGCAGACTTCCTGCCGCAGGGAGCGATCTTGTACGGTAGCGGTGCGGCTTTAAAAGCATACCCTCGCTGTATTTTACCGCTTCAAGCAGTCGCTGACCTCTTTTCTGTGTCATGACCGCGACACCGCCGTTGTCCTTTGTGGTCTTGGCAGCAAGCGCGGCTGTGGAGACAAGCAGCATACGGCCTCCGGTCGACCTCATGAGCACCTCACATTCATCGGTCAGATGCATGATGCTGCAAAGCTCAAATTTATCTGAATACGCCGAAATAAGCTTTTTCCGGTTTGTCTTTGTGACGTACGATGACAGCGGCACCTTGGCGACCCTGCCATTATAGAAGAAGAAGAGCAAAAACCCGGAATAATCGCTCGTCACCACCATAGCCACCGGCTTTTCACCCTCGTCGAAGTCGAGTTTTGCCGGTACGAAATCACCCAATACACTCGCCTTGGTATCGTCAAAGTCGTTTGCTCTCGATTTATATACCTGCTGGCGGTCTGTAAAGAACAATAGCTCTGCTGCGTTGGTAGTTTCGATAGTGGTCACTATCTCGTCGCCGTCCTTGAGCTTCTGCTCACCGCTCATGCGGAGCGACTGCGGCGTGATCTTTTTAAAGTACCCGTCACGGGAGAAGAAAAGCGTTACCGGATAATCCGGCACCTTTTCCTCCTCGACAGTTATCTTATTTTCCTCAGCCGAGATGAGCTTTGTTTTTCTGTCCTTGCCGTATTTTGAGGAGACCTCCTCAAGCTCTTTTATGATTATTGCAAGCATTTTGCGGCGGCTGCCGAGTGTGTCCTCAAGCTCCTTAATCTGCTTTTCGAGGTTTTCAACATCCTCAAGACGCTTTAAAATGTATTCGCGGTTCAGGTGCCTCAGTTTGATCTCGGCTACATATTCAGCCTGTATCTCGTCGATGCCGAAGCCTATCATTAGGTTTGGCACGACCTCTTTTTCCTCGACCGTTTCACGGACTATTTTTATCGCCTTGTCGATATCGAGCAGTATTTTCTGCAGACCTTTGAGCAGATGATACCGGTCGTTTGCCTTCTTAAGGTCAAAGCAAAGCCTGCGCCTTACACATTCGGTCCTGAACGCCGTCCACTCGGTCAGTATTTCCTTTATGCCGAGCACCATGGGCGAGCCGCCGACAAGTATATTGAAATTGCAGGAAAACGTGTCCTGCAATGGCGTCATGCGGAACAGCTTCTGCATGAATTTTTCCGGATCGGTGCCTCTTTTGAGGTCGATCGTTATTTTAAGACCGGAAAGGTCAGTTTCGTCGCGTATATCGCTGACCTCGGTTATTTTCTTCTGCTTGGCAAGCTCGATTATTTTTTCGACTATCGCCTCAATGGTAGTAGTCGGCGGAATTTCGGTTATGTCAATGCAGTTTGCCGATTTATCATAGCTGTATACCGCCCGTACCTTTACACCTCCGCGCCCGGTCGCGTATATTTTTTCCATTTCCGCGCGGTCGTAAAGCAGCTCACCGCCGCCCGGAAAATCGGGCGCAGTCAGAAAATCTGCAATGTTTATATCGTTATCCTTTATAAACTCTATTTCGGTTTTGCAGACCTCCCTTAAGTTAAACGGGCATATGGAGTTTGCCATACCGACGGCAATGCCTGTATTGGCATTGACAAGTATCGACGGGAAGGTTACCGGGAACAGCGTTGGCTCGGTCATTGTGGCGTCATAGTTATCTACAAAATCGACTGTGTCACGACCGATATCTCTGAACAGCTCGGCGGCTATGGGCGCTAATTTTGCCTCGGTATAACGCGGTGCGGCATAAGCCATATCGCGCGAATATGCCTTACCCATGTTACCCTTGGACTCAACGTAAGGGTGCAGCAGCGCCTCGTTGCCCTCGGTCAGCCTTACCATAGTTTCATATATAGCCGCATCGCCGTGCGGATTAAGGCGCATGGTCTGGCCGGCTATATTTGCCGATTTTGTTTTTGCACCGTTCAAAAGTCCCATGTTGTACATGGTATAGAGCAGTTTGCGGTGCGACGGCTTGAATCCGTCTATCTCGGGAATGGCACGCGACAGTATAACGCTCATCGCATACGGCATATAGTTGGTCTCCAGCGTTCTGGTTATGGGCTGTTCGACAACGGTGCCTGCACCGGCTATATATGCGTCCGCCGCACTTACCGGTGCCGCCGCAATTTCCTTGTTTTTCTTTCTTGGAGCCATTTTACGCTCTCCTTAATTCAAATTTAGATCAGCTTATATCGGCGTCGGCGATATACATATATCCCTTTTCGGTTATTATTTCCTTGCGTCCGTCGATATTGTCGCCAAGCAGGACGTCAAACATCCTCGCAGTCGCCTCGGCATCCTCCGGCTTTATCTGTATGAGCCTTCTCGTTTCGGGATTCATGGTCGTAAGGCTCATCATATCGGGCTGGTTCTCACCGAGACCCTTAGACCGCTGCACCGAATCCGGTGTGCCATCGATCATATTGTTCAGAATATCAGCCTTTTCCTTTTCGTCATACGCAAAGTAGGTCTTGTTTTTATAGTTTATCTCATAAAGCGGCGTTTCGGCAATAAACACCTTGCCTGCCTCAATAAGGGTCGGCACAAGGCGGTAGATCATCGTAAGTATGAGAGTCCTTATCTGGAAGCCGTCCTCATCGGCATCGGTACATATAATGACCTTGTTCCACCGCAGCTGATTTATGTCAAAATTCGATATATCCTTGTTGGCTTTGCTCTTTACCTCGACTCCGCAGCCGAGCACCTTTATAAGGTTGGTTATTATTTCGCTTTTGAAAATACGGTCATATTCAGCCTTTAAGCAGTTGAGTATCTTGCCCCTTACCGGGATGACAGCCTGGAATTCAGCCGACCTTGCCAGCTTTACCGAGCCCAAAGCCGAGTCTCCCTCAACTATGAACAGCTCGCGCTTGTTCACATCGCGGCTGCGGCAATCGACAAACTTGTCAACGCGGCTGAGCATATCGTTGCTTGACTGCAGCGTTTTCTTGATATTCAGCCTTTCGCGCTCGCTGCGCTCACGGCTGCGCTTATTTATAAGCACCTGTCCGGCTATTTTTTCGGCATCGTCGTGATTTTCAATAAAATACACCTCAAGCTGATGCCGCAGAAACTCGGTCATTGCGTCGCCTATGAATTTGTTGGTTATGGATTTCTTGGTCTGGTTTTCATATGACGTCTGGGTCGAAAACGAGGAAATGCAGAGCACAAGGCACTCCTCAACATCGGCAAATGTTATCTTGCTTTCGTTTTTCTGATACTTGCCGTTTGCTTTTATATAGTTATCTATCTGATACACAAAAGCGTTCCTGACTGCACGCTCGGGTGAGCCGCCGTGCTCAAGCCAGCTTGAGTTGTGGTAGTATTCCTTCAGCTGTATCTGATTTGAAAAGCAGACCGCAACATTCATCTTGACCTTGTATTCGGGCTTGTCCTCGCGGTCCCTGCCCTTTTTCTCGGTCTGCCAGAACTGCACCGGGGTCAGCCCCTTATCGCCGACCGTTTCGGTCACATAATCCTTTATGCCCTCTGAATAGCAGAACTCATACTGCTCAAACCTTCCGCCGACCTGATCGCGCAGTATAAACAGCACATTGTCATTTACGACAGCCTGCCGCTTTAAAACATCGGTATAATATTCAAGCGGAATGTTTACATCGGTAAAAACATCAAGGTCGGGCTTCCAGCGCGTCCTTGTTCCGGTATCCTTGCCCGAATACGGCTCCTTTTTAAGACCGCCTATGTTCTCGCCCTTTTCAAAATGCAGCGTATAGCGGTATCCGTCACGCTTTATCTCAACATCCATGTATTCCGAGGAATACTGAGTTGAGCAGAGACCAAGTCCGTTCAGTCCCAACGAGAACTCATAGTTCTCGCCGTCGTTGGTGTTGTATTTTCCTCCGGCGTACATCTCGCAGTACAGAAGCTCCCAGTTGAAGCGGTTTTCCTTAGAGTTAAAGTCGACCGGAGCACCGCGTCCGAAATCCTGCACCTCTATCGAGTGGTCGGAATATCTTGTTACTATGATCTTCTTACCGTGACCCTCTCTTGCCTCGTCTATAGAGTTCGATATGATCTCAAAAACCGAATGCTCGCACCCCTCAAGTCCGTCGGAGCCGAAAATGACCGCCGGTCTTTTTCTTACTCTGTCTGCGCCCTTTAAAGAGGTGATACTCTCGTTACCGTAATCGGCTTTCTTAGGCATTTATCATCATCCTTATATTATTCTTTGCTACATATATCGGCTATCTTATTTATTTTATACCATATATTGTATTAAAGTCAAGTGTTTTAAGTTTTTTGAGGTCTTCCGGCATCTTTATTAACAAAATATCCTTTATTTTAGCGTTTATCGGTGGTATAATTAGATGAAAAGCAGCCTCGGAGGTGGATGTATCGTGGAAAATGAGCAGGAAAAGGCTATAAGATCTGGCAGAAAAATATATTACATACTCTCCCTTGCCATATTTTTAGGGCTTATCGTTCTGGGCTCGGTGCTGCTCGGACCGAAAATACTTGAGGCGGCAAAGGATCCTGACAAATTCAAAAAACTGCTCGGCGGCAGCGGTATAAAAAGCTATCTTATATTTATCGCCATACAGTTTGTGCAGATAATATTCGCGTTTATTCCGGGAGAATTTATCGAGGTCGGCGCAGGCTATGTATACGGCAGTATAAAAGGTCTTATCCTCTGCCTTATCGGTGCGTTTCTTGCCACCGCCGTTATTTTCGGACTGACAAGGATTTTCGGCAAACGGTTCACCGAAATGATAATAGGTAAAAAAGACCTGAAAAAGCTTAAATTTTTACATGACGATAAAAAATTAGAGCTGATATTTGCCCTGCTCTACTTTATCCCCGGCACCCCTAAGGATCTTCTGACATATTATGCAGGCGTTACAAAAATAAAATTCGGCACATTCATGCTTATAAGTACCTTCTGCCGCATACCCTCCATCATAACCTCGACCATGGTCGGAGACGCTATAGGCGAAGAGCGATACCTATATTCGGTCATAGTTTTCGCTATAACCGGAGCGGTCGGTGTCGGAGGCTATTTTCTTTATCATTATCTGACAAAAAAGCATCAAAAGAACGAACTTCCTGACAGTGACAAAAAAAATAAATGATTTGTTGTAAATACAACATCATTTTGCTATATCTTCTGTTATTATAAGCGTGTCGGAAAGCTCCGGCACAATTTAAAATCAAGGAGATAATCAGGCTATGATAAGAAGAATTATTGAGATAAACGAAGAAAAGTGCAACGGCTGCGGAGCATGTGCGGCAGCATGTCACGAGGGCGCAATAGGCATGGTAAACGGCAAAGCGCGTCTGCTGCGCGACGACTATTGCGACGGTTTTGGCGACTGCCTGCCGGCTTGTCCCACCGGTGCCATAACCTTTACAGAACGTGAGGCGGCTGAATATGACGCTGCGGCGGTTGCTGCAAAAATGTCAGCCGAAAAGCAGAAAAAGCCGCACGACACCCCCTGCGGGTGCCCCGGCTCAATGGCAAAGGCAATAAACCGCACGACAGAAAGAGCACAAGGCAGCTGTGATGCGGCTGTCCCGTCTGAGCTTAATCAATGGCCGGTTCAGATAAAGCTTGTCCCGGCAAGAGCACCGTATTTTGACGGAGCGCATCTGCTTATTTCGGCTGACTGCGCCGCTTATGCATACGGCAATTTTCACCGCGAGTTTATAAAAGACCGCATAACACTTATAGGATGCCCAAAGCTCGACGGATGTGATTACAGCGAAAAGCTGACCGAAATAATAAGGAATAATGATATAAAGAGCGTCACGGTTGTAAGGATGGAGGTTCCGTGCTGCGGCGGCATTGAGCATGCTGCTGTCACAGCCCTCAAAAACAGCGGCAAATTCATCCCGTGGCAGGTGGTCACCATATCGACCGACGGAAAACGGTTGAACGTCTGATATGCGCGGTACCACTTGAAAACCTACTAAGTATATGTTATTATAGGTTTTAAGAGGTGGTCTTATGAAAATATCGACCAAAGGACGCTACGCGCTCAGAATGCTGCTTGACCTGAGTATTCACCAGGGCGACGGATATATAGCACTTGGAGATATTGCGAAACGTCAGGGTATATCTAAAAAATACCTTGAACAGATAGTACCGATACTGAACAAATCAGATATTCTGCGCACCAACCGTGGCTTTCAGGGAGGATACAGACTGGCAAAATCGCCTGACAAATACACGGTCGGAGAGATACTGAGGCTGACCGAGGGAAGCCTTGCACCTGTCGCCTGCCTTGACAGAGACTCTGCCGAATGTGAACGTCGTGATGACTGTCTGACGATTTCAGTCTGGGAAGGCTTGTACAAGGTAATAACAGAGTATCTTGACGGCATAACGCTGCAGGATATCCTCGACCGCCGCCCCGACAGCTCAGATAATTACATTATATAAAATGTAACGTCCGGTCAATTCAAAAGTGATCACGGTTAATTAAAAGAATATAGTACACGATCAATAAAAGCTATAAGTATTAGATGCGCGGCAGGAGGGGTGAACTCCTGCCGCCTTTCATCATATTTTTTCACAAATAAATTTTAGTTTATGAGCGTAAGAAACCGAAAATCTAATTGTGCATTTGTAGGGAACGAGCCCCCAGTGTCGTTCCTTACGTCTGTTAATATGCTAAACTTGCTAAACAAAATTTAAAGTTCACATATATAAAAAAACGGCTTGGTGTCATTAATAGTGATACCAAGCCGTCCGTATATACTGTTATATACTTAAAACAAGAATTGCTTATTAAATTACTTATATATAAATTTTTGAGTTTTGGAAGGCGGCTTGCCGCCACTCCGGGATCTTAGTACATCGGACTCACCTTTACCTAAATTTCATTCTTGCGGAAGTTTTCCCAGATTACTTTTAACATGATTTTGAAAACCACCGTCCTTTTTTAAAGTGCAGTTCCGGTTTGCGTGCTTCAGACCGCACGCGGGCCGGAATGGAAGATATCGTCTGTTTTCATTATCTCCGACCCTCACTTTCTTAGCGGATTTTTCTTTTCCCTTTCTGCATCTTTATATTATCATATCTTTTGTTGTTTGTCAATAGTTTATATTAAGAAAAATTATTTTTTATGTTAATATTGTATAAACGTATTTACTGTTGACTATTTGTTTAAAATAGGTTAAAATATATATGTAACATGTGATCAAAGAACGGAGAATTAATTATGGCAGATGAATACAATCCCGATATAATAACTTTAGAGGATGATGACGGCAAGGAGTACACCTTCGAGGTACTCGACAGGATAGAGACAGACGAGGCACGCTACATTGCTCTGCTGCCGGTTTATGACAAGCCGGAGGAAATGCTGCAGGACAGCGGTGAGCTTGTTATACTGAAGGTTGCGGAAGAAAACGGCGAGGAATACTTTGTAGACATTGAGGACGATGCGGAATATGATATGATAGCCGACGCATTTACCGATCGCCTTCAGGATATTTTTGAAATAGAAGAGGCTGACTAAATTAATTCAGCCTGCCCTGTTCGCGAATGTTTCCTTTATAACCCTACAAGCTACAATTTTGGGAGCTGTGCTCTCGCAGTGGGTATGCAGGCCTCCCACAATAAAATGCGGACGTTGGAAGCACAAAGCTGTGAGGACAGCACCCACCTGCCATACGCAGGTTATCAACGGCAGCTTACGGCAGGGCGGGTATTAGAAAGTTAAAAAATACTGCTTCAGACAAATGTCTGAAGCAGTATTTTTTAATGCACATTAAGCTCAGAAACACCGTCGCTCAGTTGATACAAATAGATATTATCGGTTATAAACTTATTTGTATTCTGCCACTGTTCAGGCGTCATCTTTTCTATATCGTAAGGGCTGTCACCGGCGCCTACTATCATGCTTAATATCAAAAACATCTTATGATTGAAGCACTCTATGTCTTCGGGCGTGGTCGTGATATCATATGAAAAATAAGCTTTTCCGTCACATGTAAATGTCATCTCAGATTTGGTCCACAAAAAACCGAAGGTATGGAAACCGTCGCTGAATTTCTTGCCGTCCGGACAATAGTATCTCTTTCGATTTCCGTATTCATTGTCAAGCGATGTATGCTCATAGCCCATTTTTGTGCCTATAGACGTAGGCCATGAGTGACAGTTGGCAGCGATCACCCTGCTGTCGCCAAAACTTTCGTTTACGTCTATCTCGGGAGACAGAATACTCCCCTCTTCGTTACCGCACATCCATAACGTGATCCAATAGCCTTCGCCCTCCGGCAGCTTCGCACTGTATTCTATAAACCCGTATCTGTAGTCCATTGTTGTGTCGGTCCTCAGCATACCGCCGTAGTAAAACTGCTCGTCCAGCTTTGCGGCAATGTTGAAACACCCGTCACGCACATATATGACGTCAGGCTCGTCCGATCGGTCGCAAATTTTGCCGTGCTGACCGCTGTAGACCGATTCACCACTGCCGACGACACGCCATTTTGACGTATCAACGGTATCCCCGTCAAAATCGTCATACCAGGTAGGCGTATAGTATTTTGATCTGTCATAGCCGGACACGGTCTCGGCATAACTGCCTAAATAAGAATCTCCAGAGGTTATCGCACTCTTTTCGATAAGCCTCGTAAATTCGGAAACTCCGAGCGCTGTGGCGTAGTAGCTGCCGCCGTTTATAGTTACCTTGGTTCCGTCAACCGCTATTTCATATTGGTCACGGCTGTCATATTTCCGGCTTCCACGGTTCGTATTGCCGATCAGTATTTCAAAATCGCTCTCGTCGCTGTATTCATCATCGACCACCGGAATTTCATATCCGGTCATTTCATTTATAGCCGATACCAGTTTTTCTATTTCCATCTGCGTGAGATAAGAGCCGTTGAAATGCTGGCGTACAATGCGGTAATACTTGATATTGGTACCGTTTACAGTGATGTCGGCAAAATCGCCTTCGACATTGTGATTGTAAAAAATACCGCCGGTAACCGTTCCGGATTTCAGATAATTCTCGCAGAAATAGCCAGCCGCATTTTTATAAGCTTCATCTCCGACAGCTATTATACATATTTTTTTGCCAACGGTGCAGATGAAGAACTCACCTGTCCTGGCAGCGAAATTTTGCTCAAAATAATCCCTTGCGGCTGTGCTTTCGGGTCGGTTTGTCTCACCTATCAATATCTCGTATGCGTCGCTGCCGTCGCTTACGCTGTCCAATATGTTTTTGGACCTAAGACCAAGGCTGTTCTTCATTGCGGAAAAGACAGCAGTTGCAGCACCGGTAACATCAGCCGAGGCGTTATCGGGTCTTACTATAGCATACCGCGAATCACCGTCGCTGTCGGCATACACTACGTCATCGGTCGAAAAAATGCCGCTGGCGGATGAACCTGCGTCACCGGATGACAAGTCTTTGCCGTCTGACCTGCATCCGCAAACAGCGGTGATAATTACTGTCAATATAGTGATATAAGCTATATATTTTTTTGCACGCACAGTATCATTCCACCTAAACGGGTTATTTGTTTTGCGTCAATTCAACCGGCATCAAACCGGCAAGAGCTGCAATGCATGATCCGCCATTAGTAAAAAGTGCCCTGTATCTTACGATGCAGGGCACACTTTAAAATTTATCAGCTTAAAATAAGCTCGCTTGCTCCGTCCTGAAGCTGGTAGAGATAAAGGTTATCTGTTATAAATTTATTTGTGGTCTGCCACTGCTCAGGCGTTGCATTGCCGGCAAGAGGTGCACTGTCAAAATAGACAGCCATACTGAGGATGAGATAGAGAGTGTGGTTGAAGCACTCAACGTCCTCCTGAGTCTTGGTTATGTCATATGAGAAGTATATCTTACCGTCGCAGGTGAATGCCATCTTATCTCTGTCCCAAAGCATTCCGTAGGTGTGGAAATCATCGCCGAGCACCTTGCCGTCAGGGCAGGTATATCTCTTGGCGCTGCTGTACTGACCGTCAAGAGAGGTGTGCTCATATCCCATTGACTCTCCTATAGATGTCGGCCATGAGTGGCAGTTGGCAGCTACAGAAAGGCTGTTGCCATAGGACTCATTTATATCAATCTCCGGTGAGAGTATGCGTCCCATCTCGTTGCTGCACGCCCAAAGTGTTACCCAGAAGCCGTCACCATGCGGTATCTTGGCGCTGTATTCAACAAAGCCGTATCTGTAGTTCATGGTGGTATCGGTTCTGAGCATACCGCCGTAGTAGTAGTTGTCATCTTCTGAAGCGGCTATTGTAAACTTGCCGTCTCTGACGTATGTGATTTTCGGATCAGCAGAACGGACAGATGTCTTGCCGTTCTTGCCCTTTGAGGTGGATTCGCCGAGATCGCATACATGCCACTTTGAAGTGTCAACGGAATCACCGTCAAAATCATCATACCAGGTCGGGGTGAAATACTTGCCCTTGTCATACGATGCAACGGCAGTATTATAATCGCCCTCAACATTATTCTTTTCATCTATCATGTCGGTCGAAGAGACAGTCTTTGCAAACTCTGATACGCCCATTGCGGTAGCATAATAGCTTCCGCCGCTTATCCAGACCTTGGTGCCTTCAACAGTTATGAAGAACTTTTCGCGGCCTTCTTTCGTATCAAATAGTTCATGCTTGGTGCCGCGGTTGGTATTGCCGACTATTATTTCATAGTTTCCGGCTTCGACATACTCATCCTCAACTATCTCAAGCTCATGTCCGGTCTTTTTAAGTATCTTGCTTACAAGATCCTCCATCTGGAGCTGGGTTATGTAAGAACCGTTGAAATGCTGTCTTACGATTTTGAAATACTTGATATCCTTATTGCCTATCTTTATGTCGGTGAAGTTACCCTCCGGCTCGTGCTCGTACAGGATACCGCCTTCAACGCCCTCTTCTTTTATGTAGTTGTCGCAGAAATAGCTGACTGCATCGGCATATGCACCGTTTCCGACAGCGATAATGCATATTTTCTTGCCAATGGTGCAGATGAAATACGCAGACTTTCTGGCAGCGTAGTTTTCATTCATATAATCTCTGGCAAGCTTGCTTTCCTCGCGGTTGGTATCGCCTATAAGTATCTCATATGCGTCCTTGCCGTCGGAAACATCGTCGGCAACGTTCTTAGGTGCCGTTCCGGAAACCTTGCGCAGGCTGCCGAAAAGCACAGAAGCGTTTTTGCTTAAATCCTCGGTTGCCTCGGCAGGTCTGACTATGGTATAGAGAGAGTCGCCGTCGGCATCCTTGTATGTAACCTTTTCCTTGGAAAAGATGTCAGCTGAAACACGGCTTTCGTTTTCCGATGCTCCGGATTTTGTGTCACTGCTGCCGCCCTTGCTGCACCCTGCAAAAATGGCAATCAGCATGACGAGAACAGTCATAAGTGCTACTGATCTCTTGAAATTCATTATTATCCCCCTTAAAGTTTTGTGAAATATTCACAGATTTCTTTTATCATTATAAAATATAACACCACATAATTACAAGTCAATTATTGATCATTTTGTGGACAATTATTGCTATTTTTATGTTTTCGGCAGTTTATTTTTCACAAAACTGTCAAATCTGCAACAGTCGCACCGATGAAATCAATCAATTCACTTTGGGAAAGCATAAGCTGACAGCCTTTTATACCGGCGCTGACCGTTATTTTATCATACAGAATTACCGTCTCATCAAAATATGTGGGAAAATCCTTTTTCATGCCTATCGGCGAGCAGCCGCCCCTGATATATCCGGTCAGACCCAAAAGCTCTTTTACCGCTACAAGCTCCACCCTCTTATCGCCTGCGACGGCGGCGCATTTTTTAAGGTCAAGTTCTGCATTTACCGGTATGCAGAACACAAGCAGCCCACGTTTTTCGCCCCTTGCGACAAGGGTCTTGAACATTATTTCAGGCGGCAGTCCGGTCTGTTTTGCTATATGAACACCGGAAAGGTCAGAGTCGTCCGGTACATACTCTATCGGCTCGTATTTAATTCCCGCCTTGTCGAGTTTTCGCATCGCATTGGTCTTATTCATAAAAAGCAGCTCCTTTTAAAAACTTATATATTTGCCGAGATGCATCGAATACAGTATGCACTCCTTTACATTTATCCCGAAAATTTTACCGAGTGCGTACTTATACACCTCGAGCTGACCGCTGTAGTAGCCTTTGAGCTGAGATATATCATTCACGGCGTCGGTTTTAAAGTCAAGTATGACCAGTCCGTCTTTCTCAAAGAAAATGCAGTCGGCTATTCCCTGGATTATCGTTGTGCTGTCTTTGTAAGGGTAATCTATCATAAACTTGTATTCACGCTTTACGTCAAGCGCCGAAGTCATACGCCTGTAAACATCACCGGCAAAAAATGCCTTTATGCCTTTAAGATCTATTGACGCAGCCTCTTCGGAAGTCAGAAACTCCCATTCCTCAAGTCTTTCAAGCTCCGCCTGAGGATCAGCCGATGCCGCTGCATAATCCGCATACTGCATGTATTTATGAACGGCAGTACCGCGTGCGGCAGGCGTCAGACCGGACTTGGACATAAACTCGGGACGTGCGGTAAACGAAAAGCTGTTGCCGTCTCCGTGTACAAGCTCGGTCACCGCTATTTTTGAAGGCACCGTACATTCGGCGTCATACGGGTATTTGAAACCGAACCGCCTTTCGAACTGCTCCGTATATCGCGCAACCTCCACTTCATCATGTAATACCGGTTCCAGGCGGTTGTTTTGAACATCCGCCTGTTCGGCTGTATCGGTAAAATATCTGACTGAGAGTGAAAATCTTGCGTCATTCCCGGTTCCAAACGGCACGACGTCGGCAAACTTTGCAAGCGCATCACCCGATTTTTGCAAAAGCAGCGCCATAAACAGCCACTTTGCATAGCTTTGTGCCGACAAAGCCGCTCCAAGCGGAATTTTTTCCGAATTTTCGCCGTCTGACATTCCAAGCGATACTGCCGCACTTCTGATCTTTGAGGCAATGTTATTATCGGTCACGGATATTAACAGCCGCTGTTCGGCACGGGTCATCGCGACATACAAAAGCCTTATTTCATCCGCAAGCAGCTTTTTCCTTTCGGCAATGCGCATTGCGTCTCTCGCCGCCGTGCCAAGCTTAGTGCCCGTCTCATCATCGATATACGAAGCACCGATGCCGAAGTGGTAATTATATATAAATGGGGCGTTAAGATCGGCTTTATTGAAGTTTCCGCCGAAGTTTGCAAGAAAGCATATGGGGAACTGCAGTCCTTTCGAGCCGTGAAGGCTCATTATCCTGACGGCGTTGCGGCTGCTTGTCGCGCCGCTTTCAACTGTGTTCTTGCTTTGCCTGTCAAGCTGCGACAGAAATGATGACAGTCCTCCGCCTGTTTCTTTGGTCATTTCATCAGCCATCAGCGAGAGCTTGTGAAGATTTGCGCTGCGCCTTTCGCCGTACGGCATTGCACTTACTATTTCCGGCAGCGCAGTATCATTATATATTTTATCGAGCAGCCGTCCTGCCGAAAGCGTGGCGGCATCCGAGCGGTATGAAGAAAGCAAAGCCAGCATATCGCTGCATTTTCTGTTGCCTGCCGCCGCTGCCGCCACTACGGCGGAATAAAGACTGCCGTGCCTGTGCGCAGCCCTTATATCAGCCAGTTCATCCGGCGTGAAGGCGAATACATTCGAGGTCATGGCTGCCAGCAGTGGAATATCCCTTGACGGATTATCGATTACACGCAAAACCGATACAGCCGTCATGACTTCGGGCGAATCAAAGAAACCGCCGGCATCGTAGGACACCGGTATTCCCCTTTTTTTCAATTCATCGGAATATATTTTTGCCCTTCCCGACGGGGAACGCATGAGTATGGCAAAGTCGCCGTACTGCGCTTTTCTCAGCTCTCCGTTTTTATCTGCCAGAAACGGCGGCTTTTTCATAAGCTCCTC
>ULTV01000580.1_pt1 | contig 40030 bp, 34 predicted proteins | sample 1957931 | NCBI WGS metagenome assembly ULTV01 (sample SAMEA4835743, study PRJEB28245) | human gut metagenome | biome: gut microbiome; material: fecal sample | place: Denmark | collected 2008
ATAAAAACAGTCAATGCGAAACCGCGTTTTCATGTATTCCGCACAATTTTTCCTGTCGTGCGACGGTGTCACGCCAAAAAGCGCGGTGACAATTTGCTGTAATGCCGTTGAATTTATATATTTGCAACATAATAACGCTTCTGCAATATGCAGGCGACATAATCACAAAACCATTTACATACAGACATGTCACAGATAAAGAACATCGTATTCGACTTCGGAGGCGTGCTCGTCGACTGGAACAGCCGCTACTACTATCGCGGATACTTCAACGACGACAGCCGTATGGAGTATTTCCTCGCAAACATATGCACCGACGAGTGGAACCTTGAGAACGACCGGGGACGCAGCTACGCCGAGGGCGTGGCACAGCTCACTGCCCTTCATCCCGAGTTCAGGGAGGCTATAGAGATGTTTCCGGTGCATTGGGGAGAGATGCTACGGGGAGAGAAGCCGGAGAGCGTGGCGTTGCTGCGCAGTCTGAAGGACGAAGGCTACCGGCTGTACGGGCTCACCAACTGGTCGGCTGAGAACATACACGTGGCTTTCGAGCGGTTCGACTTCCTCTCGCTCCTTGAAGGCACCGTGGTGTCGGGCATAGAGAAGGAGGTGAAACCCGAGCCTCAGATATACCGCATACTGCTCGACCGCTACTCGCTGAAGCCGGAGCAGACAGTCTTCATCGACGACAAGGAGGCGAATGTGGAGACGGCGCGCAGGCTGGGAATGCACGGCATAGTGTTCACCGGAGCGGAGGACGCGCGCCGGAAGCTCGACAGCATCATCGCCGGTGCGCGTCAGTGAGGAGTTTATTTCCGTATTTCACGATTTTGATGTAACTTTGCCAAAAATTCCATAACATGCAGAAAGTTGTGAAAGCACTGTGCGATGCGCTCACGCTTGCCGTAAAGCCGATAGGCGCCAACGCCTCGTTCTTCTTTTTCATGTACGCGCTCGGATGCGTAAGTTCGTGGGCGGTGTTGCCCGACAGTAAGGGTGCCAAGGTTTACGACAATCTTTATCTCGAACTGCTGCTCGACACTTACGCCCTGTGCATAGTGCTCGCGCTGCTGCCGCTTGCCGTAAGGCGGTGGGCGAGAGGACTGCTCTATGTGGCACTTTACACCACGTCGCTCGTCGACGTATACTGCTTTGTGAAGTTCCAGTCCACGCTCACGCCCTCGATGCTCATGCTCGTCGGCGAGACCGACACGCGCGAGGCGGGCGAGTTTCTGCGCTCGTGCGTGTCGCCGGGAGTCATCACAAGCAGCGTGGGATGGGTGCTCGCGCTCATCATCCTGCATGTGCTCACAGCCCTGCGCCTGAAGTTCCCCCACATCATCCCACACCGCACGGAGCAACGCCTGCGCGAGGCGGGCAGGAGGATAGCCGCGTTCGCGTCGGAGACTTACGTAAGGGCTGCCGCCGGACTTGCCGTCGTGATAATGGTGGTGTGGGCAGCCGTAGTGTCGGCGGACAACAAACAGGCTACATGGAAGCTCATGAGCGGCACCAACATAGGCGAGGTGGAGCACACGCTCACGGAGAAAGACCACGCCCAGCTCTATCTTCCCGCCTACCGGCTCGTGTTCAGCGTGTATGCCAACTCGCTCGCGGCAAAGCAGATAGACAGGCTCATAGCAGGCATAAACGACGTCAGGGTGGACAGCTGCTCGTACAGCAGCCCCACCATTGTGCTCATTATCGGCGAGAGTTACAGCCGCCACCACTCGGCTATGTACGGCTATCCCATGCCCACGACGCCCCGTCAGCAGAGGCTCGAGAGGCAGGGACGCCTCGTGAAGTTCACCGATGTGGTGTCGCCCCACAACCTCACGAGCTTCGTGTTCAAGAGTGTTTTCTCCACGCGCGTGGAGGGGCAGAAGGGCGAGTGGTGCGACTATCCGCTCTTCACCGAGGTGTTCCGCAAGGCAGGATATCATGTGACGTTTCTCACAAACCAGTTTCTGCCGAAGGCGCATGAGGCGGTATACGACTTCAGCGGTGGCTTCTTCCTCAACAACCCTACGCTCAGTGAGGCGCAGTTTGACACGCGCAACGACCGCCTGCACACCTATGACGAGGGTCTGCTCGACGACTACGACAGGCTGAAAGGGCAGGGAGGAGACCACAACCTGGTGATTTTCCATCTCATAGGACAGCACGTGAGCTACCGCCAGCGCAGTCCTAAAGACCGCAAACTGTTCAAGGGCGACGACTACAAGGAACTCAAGCCCAACCTCAACGCAAGGGAGAGACGCATCCTTTCCGACTATGACAACGCCGTGCTTTACAACGACTCCGTGGTGGACAGGATTGTAGACCGCTTCCGCAACGACGACGCGGTGGTGATATACATGCCCGACCACGGCGAGGAATGCTACGAGGGCGACATGCACTTCTTCTGCCGCATGCACTCGGCTGAGATAGACGCGCGGCTCGCGCACGCCGAGTTCGACATCCCGTTCTGGATATGGTGCTCGTCAAGATACGCGCGCAGGCGTCCGGAAGTGCTCAGGGCAATGAGGGCGGCACGCGACAGACGGTTCATGACAGACGCCCTGCCGCATCTGCTCATGGGGCTCGCAGGTATCTCGGCACCATGCTACGAGCCGCGCTACGACCTGCTGTCGCCCGACTACGACGAGACCCGACCGAGGCTGCTGAAGGGAGTCACCGACTACGACAGGCTTGAGGGAATATGAGAAGACAGGCATGGCGCGCCGCCGCATACAGCGTGCAGCCCGCATGCCGATACATAACACTACACCGGATATGCTTAAAATAAACAACAACCAACTGCTTTCGCGCACCGAGTGCTCGGCTCTCAGGGCAATGGCTATTGCGGGCATAGTGCTCCACAACTACTGCCACTGGCTGGGATTCGCCGTGAAGGAGAATGAATATACGTTCGACAAAGACCGCAGCATGGCACTGATGCGGGCACTGCTCGAGCCCGACATCAACCTGCCTGTGCACCTGCTGTCGTTCTTCGGACACTACGGCGTGCCGGTGTTCCTCTTTCTCAGTGCCTACGGACTGGTGGCTAAATATGAGCACACGCCGCATGTGCCCGTGCCAGACAGGATGTCGTTCATGCGGACACACTTCCGCAAGCTGTTCGACATGATGATTGTGGGCTTCGCCATATTCATCATGGTCGACGCCATAACGCCGGGCGCGCACCGCTATGCCGTGCCCGACATCATCGGGCAGCTGCTCATGCTCAACAACCTTATGCCCTCTCCCGACAAGGTGATATGGCCCGGTCCGTACTGGTTTTTCGGTCTTATGCTGCAGGTCTATGCCGTTTACATACTGCTGCTGAGGCGCGGAGGATGGCTGTCGGCGGTGGCGGTGGTTGTCGTGTGCTGGGGTTTGCAGGTGGTATGCGACCCTCAGGGGGAGACGCTCAACCGTCTGCGATACAACTTCATAGGCAGTATGCTGCCTTTCTGCGCCGGACTTCTCTATGCCAGATACTGCGTTCAGATGCCGCGTCGGATATGGGCATTGATCACGTTTCTGTCTTATTTGGGCGTGATACTCTGCGGAATGAATTTCCACTTGTGGCTGTGGGCACCGCTGTATGTGTGTCTTGCCGCCGTGGGTACGGTGAAGCTCATGCCCGTCTATCTCTGTATAAAGCTCTCACATCTGGGCAAGCTCTCCGCCGCGCTGTTCGTGATACATCCCGTGGCGCGCAAGATATTCATCGGCATAAGCCGCCGCGGCGACGTCTATGCCGGACTTCTGCTCTACATCATTGCCTGCGTGGCTCTGGCATGGGCTACAAGGCTTATAATAAACAAAATGAAGAAAGGCTGACACACCGTCTTCGGTGTGCGGCGTAAAGACATATCCTGAATATGAACACAGGCAAGAACGGCGGATTAAAGACAGCCGGAAAGGACGGAGGGGGCATCCCTCTTGCAGACATAAGCCGCTTCAGGGGCGAGCTGATGGGACTGGCTATGCTCTTCATCATACTGTTCCACGTGTGGGTGAGACGCGATGACCCGTTCTACGGACTGCACCGTTGCGGCAATGTGGGGGTGGACATGTTTCTCTTCCTCAGCGGAGTGGGACTGTGGTTCGCATGGACGCGCCATCCGGACACGAGGCTCTTCTACGCCAGAAGGTTCGCGCGCATTTTCCCGGCATGGCTCGTCATGGCATGCCTTTTCTATGTTCCCGACTTCCTCGGAAGCGGACGCTACAGCAGCAGCGTGGGCGACCTGATAGGCGACGTCACCTTGAACCTCGGGTTTTGGGAACACGACGAGCTGACGTTCTGGTACATCCCGGCAATCATGGCGCTCTATATCGCCGCGCCGCCATACATGTGGCTCGTCTCCAGACTGCCGGTATACCGCTGGCTGCCGGTGCTGATGGTGGTGTGGTGTGTGGCGGTGCAGTGGGTGGAACCGCTTCACTCGGCTGTCGGTCACATAGAGATATTCTGGAGCAGGGTGCCGGTTTTCTTCCTCGGCATCAACGCCGGACAACTCGTAATGGAACGACGGTGCCTTCAGAAAGGCTCCATGCCGCTGCTGCTCGTGGCGTTCGGCATGACGTTCGGCACGTGTCTGTATCTCGAACAGGAGCTGCACGGCAGGTTCCCGCTGTTCGTCGAGCGTATGATATACATCCCGCTCACCTTCACCACGGTGCTGCTGCTCGCCCGGATGCTGCGCCGCACGCCCGGATGGATGAACGCCGCGCTGCGCACGGTGGGCGCGCTGAGTCTGGAATGCTATCTCATACACAGCAACTTCGTGCTTGTACACATCCACCATATGCACTTGGGCTACTGGCAGACATTCCTTCTCACCACGGCGATAACCGTTCCGGCGGCATGGCTGCTGCAGCGCATGGTGTCGCCGGTGGTGCGCATGCTTACTCCGGCAAAGGGCGGACAGCACACGTGAACAATGAATACACCTATTTATATATATGAAAGATATACTGAAACTCATACGTCCGCAGCAATGGATAAAGAACCTGTTTGTCTTTATTCCCATGTTCTTCAGCAGCGAGCTGTTCAACACCGGCGTGTTCGTCAATACTCTCATAATGTTCGTGGCGTTCGGATTCACGGCTTCGTCCATCTACTGCTACAACGACATAGTGGACGCCGACGACGACCGCAACCATCCTGAGAAATGCCACAGACCCATAGCCGCCGGAAAGGTTTCGGTGGGGACGGCATACAGGATAATGGCTGTGATGTTCGTGCTGAGCGTCGGCACCGCGCTCTTCCTGCCTGCGCCGCTGATGCCTTCAGCGATGGCTGTGCTGCTGTTCTATTATGTGATGAACCTCGCTTACTGCTCGCGGCTGAAACAGTATGCCATCATCGACGTGTGCATCATCGCCTTCGGGTTCGTGCTGCGCATTCTCGCGGGAGGCATAGTGGGCGAGATTGTGCTGAGCAAATGGATTGTTCTCATGACGTTCCTGCTCACGCTGTTCCTCTCTTTCGCAAAGAGGCGCGACGACGTGATACGCATGAACGAGACGGGAGAGGCTCCGCGAAAGAACACCACACGCTATAACCTGACCTTCATCAATCAGGCTGTCACCATCACGGCGTCAGTTACGCTTGTGTGCTACATCATGTACACCGTGTCGCCGGAGGTGGCAAGGCAGTTCGGAACGGAGAACCTGTATCTCACATCGGTGTTCGTGCTGCTGGGACTTCTGCGGTATATACAGATAACGGTGGTCGACAAGAGGAGCGGCGACCCTACGAAGGTGATAATGCACGACCGCTTCTCGCAGTTTGTCCTTATAGCGTGGGGACTCGCTTTCCTTGTGATGATTTATCTGTAGACACTGTACAGACGTGAGGGAATATTGAATGATGAATGGAAAAGAGACAGTACACGTATTCGACTTCGACGGCACTATAACGCGCGCTGACTCGCTCATCGCGTTCATAAGGCACGCGAAAGGCAGTCGCGCGCTCATCGGGGCACTGCTGCGCTATAGTCCGCTGCTTGTGATGATGAAGCTGCGGATCGTCTCAGGAGGCAGTGTGAAGGAAAGACTCTTCGCACATCTGTTCGGAGGAATGCCTGTGGAGGAGTTCGACAGGTTGTGTGCCGATTTCGCCCGGAAGCGCGACGGCATACTCAGGCATGCCGCCATGAGCTGCATAGGCAATGCTCTGGAAAAGGGAGAGAGGGTGTATGTGGTGACGGCAAGCATCGGCAGATGGGTCGAGCCGTTCTTCGACGCACGCTTCGGGACAGGAAAGGTGCGCGTCATATCAACGCAGGCGGAGGTGGACGGAGGGCTCGTCACCGGACGCTTCGCCACGCCCAACTGTTACGGAAAGGAAAAGGTGAGACGGTTGGAAGAGGTTCTTACAGGGCGCGACCGGCTCTATGTCATAGCCTATGGTGACAGCCGGGGCGACAGGGAACTCTTCGGCTATGCGGACGAACACCACTACCAGCCGTTCGGAAAATAGCCTGTGCTGACCGGGTGTCCGTGAGTCAGTCGCACGTATGGTTTTTCATTAATGAAAGGAAAAGCCGTGATGTGGCGCAGGAAGAAGGCGGACATGCTGTAAGAAAGAATATAGAATAGGATAATAACAACCATGACGCGGTGGCATAATGTGCCTGACGGACCGTCATGACAATTCTGAAGCAACATCAAAAAGATGAAACTGAAAGACAACAGACTCATAAAGGCTGCCTCACGCATATTCGGACTGCGGCGCGAGGAGCGTCTTTTCGCGGCGGTAATGCTGCTTATGCTCGTTGCGATGAACTCTCTTGTCATCATAAAATACTTCGACCGGTTCACTCCTCTGACTAAATACTACTGGCAGCTGTTCATCCGCAACTTCCAGATATCGGGTTTCGACCCCATCACTTATTCCGTGGTGAGCGACTGGACTGCCGGATACAATGTATACCGACACCCTCTTCTGGCGTTCTACATGTACGTTCCGTATCTTATAAACCAGCTCCTGATGAGGCTGACCGGCATCAACTGCGCCATATTCATCGTGGCGGCGATACAGTTTTTCTTCGGTTTCTACGCCATGATATTCCTCCGCCGCATAATGCGCGACATCGTCGGACTGGACGGAAACCACGCTACGCTCATGACGGTGTTCTGCTTCTCGTTCGCCTTCGTGATGCTTTCGTCCATGGTGCCCGACCATTTCATCATCTCGATGATGCTCCTGCTGCTCACGCTTCACCTGTCGGGACAGTGGATGAAAAACGGCAGACGCATGACGGCATGGCACACAATAGCGCTCTTTATGCTCACTGCGGGCACGTCGCTTAACAACGGTCTGAAGACGTTCATGTCCGCGCTGTTTGTCAACGGACGCCGTTTCTTCCGTCCTTCATACATACTTGCCGCTGTCATATTGCCTTCGGTGCTGCTCTGGACATGCAGCCGACTGGAGTATGACCATATAGTATGGCCGCGCGATATGGCGCGCAACGAGGCGAAGGCAAGGCTGAAGGCGAAGAAGGAAGCGGAGCAGCGGAAGAAGGAAACAAGACTTCAGAATGAGCGGAAAGCGTTCGCCATGACATCGGAAAAGAGCGGATCTGCCGTCGTAAAGGCTTCCACGGGCGGTGACACTGCCTCCGCGCGTGCCTCAAACGCTGTTTCCGACACCGCAAGACAGGCTCCGAAGAAAACCGCGAAGCCTAAAAAGGTGAGGCAGGGAAAGCCCATCAGCAACGGTGAGTTCATGAGATGGACCGACATATCCACCTCTCGCACCATGTCGGCTGTGGAAAACCTCTTCGGCGAATCCATTCAGCTGCACAAGGACTACCTGCTTATGGACGAGTTCAGGAAGCGTCCCATGATAGTGCATTACTCTTCGCCGCTTAACTATGTCATAGAGGCTGTCATACTGTTCCTGTTTGCCGCCGGTGTGTGGTGCGGTCGCCGGTCGCGCTTCATGTGGCTTGTCATGTCTTGGTTCATGCTCGACATGGCGTTGCACATGGGTCTCGGGTTTGGCATAAACGAGGTTTACATCATGTCGGCACACTGGATATACGCCATCCCTATAGCCACGGCGTACATCCTTACAGTCTCCGGCAGACGTGTGAGACGCGCCGCCGGTGTGACGGTGTTCCTGCTAACATGCTTCCTTCTGGGCTACAACATCACGCTTATCGCGTCTTATCTGTTGTGAGAAAACGCATTATCGGCTGACTGAAAGTATGAAACCGGCTGCCAGAAGGCATGAAACCGGCTGACGGGAATAATGAAACAACGACTTTACGAAGATGAAAACAATATTCAAGATAAGAAAAGAGGAACGGCTGTTCGCGCTCGTTTCGATGATGGTATTCATTCTGTTCAACGGTCTTTTGATATACAGCAGGTTCGACCGGTTCACCATCGGAGCCCACGGAGGGTTCTGGACGATATTCTACAACCACCTCAACATGTCGGGATATGACGTGTTCTCGTGCATAGCGGTGTCGTGCCTGCGTGTCCATTATTCCACTTTGCGGCATCCGCTATACATCGCCCTGCTCCTGCCTCTGTACTGGCTGAACAGCTGGCTCATGGAAGTGACGGGCTTCAACTTCGCCGTTTTCTTCATCGCATCGCTCAATGTGTTCTGCGCAACATACGCCTCCGTGTTCATGTTGCGCATACTCAACGGGCTGGTTGGTGTGTCGCGGCGCGACGCCATGCTGCTTACGGCTATGCTCTACGGTTTCGCTCATGTGCTCATAGCCACCATGGTGCCCGACCATTTCGGCATTTCCATGTTCCTTCTTGTGGCTACCATATACATAGCAGGCACCAGAATGAAGGAGCGCAAACCCATGTCGCCGTTGCTCGCAGGCACGCTTTTCTTCCTCTCGGCGGGCATGACGCTCTCCAACGGAGTGAAGACGGGACTGGCACTTCTGTTCACCAACGGCCGCAAGGCGTTCTCGTGGCGGTATGTCACGGCGTTCGCTGTCCCCCTGCTGCTCTTCGCCGGGCTGTTCTACTGGCAGCAGCAGGCTATCATCAAGCCGCAGTCGGAGAACATAAAGAAGATAGAGGACCATCTGAAACAGAATAATCCGAACTTCGGAGACAAGTTCAAGGCGCACGACGAGTGGGTAAGGAAGCAGAACGGAAAGGCAATGACGGAGGACATTCCGTTGCTTGAGTGGAGCGATATAACCACTCCTCGCATGCGTTCGATAACAGAGAATCTCTTCGGAGAGTCTCTCCAGCTCCACCGGAGCCATCTTCTCGAGGACGTGCAGCAGACCCGCCCGGTGTTCGTAAGCTACCGTTGGGCGGCAAGCTACGTCGTAGAGGCTCTCATAGTGCTGCTCTTCGCCGCCGGAATATGGTATGGCAGACGCTCGCGCCTGCTGCGTCTTGTCCTGTCGTGGTTCGCCTTCGACATGACGATGCATATAGTCTTCGGGTTCGGTATAAACGAAGTGTACATCATGACTGCCCACTGGGCGTTTGTCATACCCATAGCGGCGGCTTACGTCTTTAGGAACGCCGGCACTCGGACAAGCCGTTTCGCGCGTACGCTCACGCTGCTTCTCACCATCTGGCTGTGGGGTTACAACGGCTGGCTGATAACCGGTTATCTCGTATAAGGAATGAGACTGGACAATAAGAAAAACCATAATGCAATGACAGACACCGGAAAGCATGACGGAAGAAAGCGTCCCGTGCGTATCTTCCACATAGTGACCCACTTCGATTTGGGCGGTGCCGAGAAGGTGGCGGCAAACATAGCGTCATCCCATACGGCAGGAACGGAATATCACATGGTGGAGGTTATGCGTGCCTCTACGCCTTTCACACGTGAGTTCATCGGCGCTCTCAACCGCTCGGGCATACGCTTCCACCGCGCGCACATGCCCGACATACGCTTCCACTTTCTTTTCGAACGCATCGCAGCACTGTGCTTTCCGCTGTGGTTCCTGCCCGTATACATGCGCTGGCGACCCGATGTCGTACACGTGCACACGGAGACTCCGGACATGTGTATACGCTTTTTCCGCCTCCTCTTTCCATGGACTCGCCGCTGCCGCATAGTGCGGACGGTGCACAACACGCGCCTCTGGACGGGTCAGGAAAGGCTCGGCAGACACATGGAACGGTTCTTTCAGCGCGCCGCGAGCAACGTGGCTATATCGCCGTCGGTGCAGTCGTGCTACGCGAAAGCCTACGGACAGACTCTTCCTATTATATATAATGGTGTGCAGCCTGTTGCCCAAAAGACGTATGCAGGGATAAAGGAAGGCTGCATAAACGTTCTCTTTGCCGGAAGAATGGAACGTCAGAAAGGAGTGGAACATCTTATAAGGCTGCTCGGGAGCATGGCTGGCGACAGGCGTTATCACTTTCATGTGATGGGCGACGGCAGTCTTCTGCCCGACGTGGAGCGTGCCGTGGCGCGGTGCGGCAATGCCACTCTTACTCCACCGATGTACGGTCTGTCTGGCGTGCTCTCATCTTTCGACTGCCTGTTCATGCCCTCCGAGTTTGAAGGTCTGAGCATAATGTCCATCGAGGCGAGCATGGCGGGTCTGCCAGTCGTGGCAAACGACTGTCCTGGTCTGGGCGACACGTTGCCTCCCTCATGGATCCTGAAGGTGAGCGGCAATGACGATGAGGCTTTCCTCCGGCTGTTCAGAGAAGTCATACCACGCTCCGACCTCCGCTCGCTCGGTGCTGAAGCCAAGGCATATGCCATGTCGCGGTTCGGCATAAGACATATGCAGGAAGAATACGAAAGGATTTATCTCGGATGAGCCGCGCCCCTTATTTGTGGCTGTCGCGTCCCATCCATTTTGCCAGACGGCGTCGCACGGCGCGCGCAATGATGCCGAAGTTGCCGTAGCGAAGGTTGAGCAGAAGCTCCTCTACCGACCTTCCAGCCTTTATCCACGGATGTCCGTAGCCGTAGGTGCGGTATGTCCGCTCCTTGTACTCCACATTCTCTATGACATAACGCGGGTGTCTCAGCGGGAAATCCACCTCAAAGCGTCTCATTGTGAACAGTCTCCGCAGCCTCCGTGGCATTGTGGCGAGGCTTCCTGCGAAATGGGTGGAGCCTTCGGTCGCGCCCCGGTTGTTTATCATGTTGCGTGTAGGCATGATGGCGAGTCCGCTGTTCATCACCATGGCAGACCAGAAGATAGTCTCATAATACTCCTTTCCAGAGGAGCGGTGGTCGTAGCATGCGCGCAGCGTGTCGGCACAATAGCGTCGCTGGCGCATCACTCCTTTTAGCTGGCTCATGGCGAACGTGTCGTCAAGAAAGGCATAGGAAGCGTCCCACGTGTCGATGACCCGCCTCCACGAAGCCCATCCCCATATGGAGAACACCGACGTGAAGAAGTAGTCGCACGGCACCCCCGGCGTCACCTCGTCGCTGTTGAAGCCTGCTATCATGGTGATGCGCTCGTCGTGCTCATAACGGTCGAGCATCTCCTTACAGAACGGGAAGAACGACTGCGACGGCACATCGTCGTCCTCAAGCACTATGCATTTGTCGACGATGGAGAATGCCCATTTCTGCGATATGTACTCCGACGGGTCGCAGCCGTAGTTGCGCTGCTGGTACATCCGGCGTACGTCGCACTCCCAGTCGATGTCCTCCACCACGCGCCGGCATGCCTCGATGCCGGCAATGTCGTGCCCGCCGCGCGGTCCGTCCTGATAGAGGAAGAGGCGCGATGGTCTTGCCTTCCTCACTTCATCGAACACTTCCTTGAGTCTTTCGGGGCGGTTGAAGAACAGGATGAGTACCGCCACATCCACTTTTGCCGGTTGTTTGTCCATTGTCTTTTGCCTTTCCTTATGATTGTCAGGGTGTGATAACCGTGTCGCGGCTGTCAGATAATCTGTTCCATGCACACCTTCTGCGGTGTCAGTCCGCAACGCTCGTAAAACCTCATTGCCTCCGGGTTGCAGCTCCACACGTTGAGTGTGAGGTTGTGGCAGCCTTTCTCGCGTGCGAAGTCGAGCACATGCCGGTAAAGCTCCGTGCCGATGTGCTGTCCGCGACAGTCCTTGTCTACGCACAGGTCGTCTATATACAGGGTGGTGACAGGTTCGAGAATATGGCTGTCTCCGGGTTTTTGCAGCACGCAGAAAGCATATCCCACAGCCGTGTCGCTGCTGTCCGCCGCCACAAATACCGGACGGCTGTCGTCCTGTAATATGTCCTTGAGTTCCCCGTCGTCATATTTCCGCCCGAGACGGAACAGGTCCGGACGCCCCTCATGATGCACGGCGTTCACCTGATCGAGCAGTTTCTTTATCTGTGGTATGTCTTTTTCAGACGCTCTGCGTATTTTCATTATTCCATCGTTTTATAATAACATTGAGCCTGTTTTTATTTTCCCGAATGCCAGCCTGACTTTTGCAAAGCCGTAGCAAACGAGCGGAAAGAAAACAGGTTTTCACTTTCCCGAGTGCAGCACGGCTTATGCAAAGATACGATAAAAAACCGACAAACATCCCGGCATGTGCCTTCATTATTATCATATGGGCAAAGCACATGCCAAAAAAAGCTTTCCCATGACGACAGATATGATAAATTTGTGCTAATTTTGCCACCTGTAAGACAAATCTAAAACGTTATGAGTGTCATCAGCTTCATAAAAGACTGGACTCTCGCCATAGCCATTGCCATGGGAGCCATATTCTATCTCACGTTCGCCTTCACCCCCTTTCTGAGCGCAGCCTCCGCCTTCTTCGCGCCCGTTCTCGACGCCATGCTGCCCGTGTTCATGTTTCTCGTGCTCTTCGTAACCTTCTGCAAGGTAGACTTCAGAAAGCTCCGCATAGTGCCGTGGCATCTTTGGGTGAGTGCGTTCCAGTTGCTCACGGTAGTGCTTATCACGGCTCTTGTGGTGGGGTTCGGCATGACCGGCGACAGTCTTGTGCTCATGGAGGCTATGCTTATATGCGTCATCGGACCGTGCGCGTCAGCCGCCGCCGTGGTGGTAAGGAAGATAGGAGGCGACATAGAGCAGATGACGGCATACACGTTCCTGTCAAATTTCATCACGGCTCTGCTCATACCGTTGTGCCTTCCGCTCATAGAGAAGGGCGCGCACATGTCGTTCTTCGAGGCGTTCTTCATAATATTATATAAGGTGTGTACGGTGCTTGTGGCTCCGATGCTGTTCGCCTATCTTGTGAAACACTATATGCGGCGCCTCCACCGCGCCATACTCTCAGTGAAGGATCTGGCTTACTACCTGTGGTGCGGCTCCCTTATGATTGTCAGCGGCACCACTGTGAAGAACATAGTGCATGCCGACACCACCTGGACATTCCTCATAGCGATAGCCGTAGTGGTATTTATCCTGTGCCTGATGCAGTTTGCCGTGGGACGGTTCATAGGTCATTACTTCGACAGCACCGTCAATGCCGGACAGGCACTCGGACAGAAGAACACCGCCTTCGCCATATGGATATCCTACACCTACCTCAATCCGCTGTCGTCGGTTGGACCGGGCTGCTACATACTATGGCAGAACATAATAAACAGCGTTGAGATATGGAACCATGAGCGGAAGGCTTCGCGCGGTCAGGCGGGATGAATACAGCAACGCCGCAGACACACTGTGCCTGCGGCGTTGACGCTGCATGAGGATGTGTGATGGGCGCGCCGTGCGCCCGCATCCGCGTTTCCTTATTTCCCTCCGGCGAAATATTCAGCCTGACGGCGTATGAGTTCGGCGTCGTCGAAGTAGTCTATGCGCATGGCATGGCGCACCTCGCTCATTGTCTGTGCCGCCGTCTCGCGCGCCTTCTCCGTGCCCCGGCGCAGGATGTTGTATATCTCCGGAATGTCCTTCTCATACTCGTGGCGACGCTGGCGCATCGGTTCGAGCATATTGTTTATGATGGTGTTGAGAAACTTCTTGCACTTCATGTCGCCCAGTCCGCCCCTGCGGTAGTGGTCGCGGAGCTCGTCCAGATTCTTGTACTCGGGCCAGTACTGCGCGAAGTCGTCGTCTGTCGAGAAGGCATCAAGATATGTGAACACCGCGTTTCCCTCCACATTGCCCGGGTCTTCCACCCGAAGATGGTCCGGATCGGTGTACATCGAGCGCACCTTCTGCCACACCACGTCAGCCGGGTCGCTCAGATAGATGCAGTTGCCCAGACTCTTGCTCATCTTCTCCTTGCCGTCGGTGCCGGGCAGGCGGCGTGCCGTGGCGTTCTCTGGCAGCATTATCTCCGGTTCTACGAGCACCTCGGCATATGTCTGGTTGAAGCGTCTCACCAGCTCGCGTGTCACCTCCAGCATCGGCTCCTGGTCTTCTCCCGCCGGCACTGTGGTAGCCTTGAACAGTGTGATGTCGGCAGCCTGGCTCACCGGATAGCAGAAGAATCCGAGCGGAATGTTAGCCTCGAAGTTGCGCATCTTTATTTCTGTCTTCACCGTAGGGTTGCGCTGCACGCGCGACACGGTGATGAGGTTCATCAGATATGTGGTAAGTTCGGCAAGCTCGGGTATCTGGCTCTGTATGAAGAGCGTGCATTTCTCAGGATCGAGTCCGGCAGCCAGATAGTCGAGAGCCACCTCGATGATGTTCCGGCGTATCTTCTCAGGATTCTCCGCATTGTCGGTGAGTGCCTGCACATCAGCCATGAAGACGAACATGCGGTCGTAGTTGCCTTCGTTCTGAAGCAGCACCCTGCGGCGCAGCGAACCTATGTAGTGGCCCAGATGAAGTTTTCCGGTAGGGCGGTCACCGGTAAGAATTACTTTTCCCATTGTGTTTTTATATTGTTATGTTAACGGTTTCTCGGCGGCGTGGGCATCCCGCGCGCTTCGTTGCCAAGTGTGTCCACAAAGGTACTAACATTTTCTGACATACGCCAAACAATGCGCCTGTGGAAGTGGAGAATGTCCGTTTAATGCCATTTTTGTCATGATTAATCAGATGTTCCCAATCAATTGCCGTCATATTGTGTGCCGTTCAGAAACTGCATTTCAAAGTCCGAAGAGTGGGTTTGGCGGAATGTACGACCGAAGAGACACTGGAATGAATCCCTGAAGAGCACATAGGATGATGAGAAAGACGGATATAACATATGAGTAATTATATTTATAGGTTAATTTAGGACAGCTGCTTATATACCGTTACGGCAATCTGTATGGTGCTGTACGGGAGTGTCTCCGTCCGCGTAAGGCGGTTGTAATTGTCTGTGATTTATGTTCTCATTGCACCCGAAAGGGTATAATATAAAATGATTTCAATAAAATTATACCCTAAAAGGTATAATATACGTGTTTAATTGCTATATTTGTACCCAAACGGGTATAATATGGAAGACAGGGAAATAGCCGCATTTGTGAAAGAGATGAGAAAGAAGTTCAACCTCACGCAGGTGGACCTTGCCGACAAGTCGGGCGTGGGACTCCGTTTTGTGCGTGAGCTCGAACAGGGCAAACAGACCTTGCGCATGGACAAGATAAACCAGGTGCTGAGCCTCTTCGGCAGACAGGTGGGGGCGGTTGAGGCTGGCGGCGGAAGCCGGAAGCGTGAGGAGTGAGGACATTGACACGTACATCATTATGCTAAAGAGAATATGAAGACAGCGCGCGTTTATCTTTACGACCGTCTCGCCGGACGTCTTGTCGAGGACGAGAACGGATTCACGTTCAGCTACGACAGCTCTTATCTTGCCTCATACGGTGCCGAGGCAGTGAGCCTCACGCTCCCTCTGAGGAAGGAGGCTTATCATGCCACCGTGCTGTTTCCTTTCTTCGACGGGCTCATACCCGAAGGCTGGCTGCTCGGCATAGCGGAGAGGAGCTGGAAGATAAACCGGCTCGACCGCATGGCGTTGCTCATGGCGTGCTGCAAGGACTGCATAGGGGCGGTGAGCGTGGTGCCCGAACAGGACGACGACTGACCGTGGTCGCGCCTCCGCAAGCCGCATCGGGCAGGACGGACAATGACTTCATAAACTGTTATCGGGATGGAAAACGAATCGGAAAGAATATGCCTTCACTGCTACAAGCCGCTGAAAGAAGGACAGAAAGACTATCATCCGGCGTGTGCGCGGAAGTTCTTCGGTGTGCGCGAGGCACCGGCTCTGCCTTACGTTCGCGCGCAGTTGGGCGACCTCGCGCGGCAGGTGGTGCGCAGCCAGAGCACGCTTACTGGTGTGCAGGCAAAGCTATCGCTCGACATTGACAAGGGAGGGCGCAACGTGCCCGACCGCTTCACCATCGTCGGTCTGTGGGGACGGTTCATCCTCAAGCCGCAGACCGACGCCTACAGGGCTTTGCCCGAGCTTGAGGATGTCACCATGCACCTTGCCGAGGCTGTGAGGATAAGCGTGGTGCCTCACAGTCTTATACGCTTCAGCGACGGCGAGCTGTGCTACATCACGAGGCGCGTGGACCGCACGGAGACGGGAGCGAAGGTGCCGATGGAGGACATGTGCCAGCTCACGGAGAGGCTCACCGAATATAAATACAAGGGTTCGTACGAGCAGATAGCAAAGGCTATAAAGAAGTATTCGGCGGCTCCGAAGCTCGACCTCGTCAACTTCTGGGAAGTGGTGGTGTTCTCGTGGATAACCGGCAACGCCGACATGCATCTGAAGAACTTCTCGCTCTACAACAACGGGACGACCGGCTACACGCTCACTCCTGCCTACGACATGGTGGCGACCGCGCTCATCATGCCCGGCGACCCTGAAGAACTGGCTCTCACGCTCAACGGTAAGAAGCGCAGGCTCAGGCGAGATGATTTCATAAAGTCCATCACATCGTCGGGCATCGACGCCAAGGTGATAGACAATATGGCTAAACGCTTCAGCCGCGCCATACCGAAATGGTTCGGGATAATAGACTCTTCGTTCCTGCCGCATGACATGAAAAGACAATACAAGAACCTCATCCTGCGGCGCATAGTGATGCTGAAGTAGGAGCGGATGTGCCTCGCGCGCGCTGCCGTTCCTTATATATGAAAGTGCCGCACATTATATATAATAGTATCGTATATGATATGTCATGACGCCATGTGAGGTGTTTTATATATGATATACGATTGTTTAAAAAATCATAAATGCACTATCCGGAATGTTAAACGGCATCCTCCAAAAACGCGGAAAAACCGGGTTGCGACGCCCTGGACTTAATTTCGCGCCGGAAATCGCGTTTTTCTGTGAAATGCGTAACTCTTTGTCATACAACCGCTTGTGCTGTTTGATATTAAGGGACGGTATTTCCCGTTTTGCGGAAAAGCCCGTTCCGTGTCCTCAAAGAGCCTTTTTCATTACACCGGAAAGCCTTTTTCATGACCTCAAAAAGCCCGTATCGCACCACCGGAAAGCCTTTTCCGCACACCGGTATGGCATGTTCTGCAATGCAGAAGAGCCTTTCCGGCTGTGAGATTCATATAAAATCGCCCTCCGGAGGGTGCCGGACGGGCTTTCCGGCCACTGCCTGATGCCTTCCGGAATGCCGGAATGCGGAAAACGATATGTTAAATCCGAATCTCTAAACGTGAACATATGTTAATGTCGGTTTGCGTTATCCTGTGCGTCTCCGAATCCGTTCCGGCATCCTCCTCACCTTGTCCCGTATGTGCGTAATGAGGTCGGTGCAGGTTGATAACGGTATTAATAATATCTAAAACAGTTAAATTTCATTAATATTACTTTCCCTGCGCCGTTCCCGTTTGCTCCCGCTGAATAAATTAAGTAATTTTGCAGTCCGATTATTTCGGGGATACACTTAGAGTCCCCAGCGTGAGAGTGTTAATAGTGGAGGTCTTTGGCCGGACCTCACGGTTAGTGAATCGCTCGCGCAAAGTTATAATGTTTTTTAGTAGTAATATTTAAATTAAACAATGAACACTTTAAGTTACAAGACTGTTTCCGCCAATAAGGAAACTGCGAAGAAGGAGTGGGTTGTTGTTGATGCAACTGATCAGGTGGTAGGCCGCCTCTGCTCTAAAGTAGCAAAACTTATCCGCGGAAAGTACAAACCGAACTTCACACCTCATGTTGACTGTGGAGACAATGTAATCATCATCAATGCTTCTAAGGTGGTTTTCACCGGAAAGAAGGAGACCGACAAGGTTTATACCCGTTATACTGGTTATCCTGGCGGACAGCGTTTCAACACACCGGCAGACTTGCGCAACCGTCCCAACGGTGTGGACAGAATCATTCGTCACGCTGTTAAGGGCATGCTGCCCAAAGGTCCGCTCGGACGCAAGCTGTTGAATAACCTTTATGTATTTGAGGGCGAGGAGCACGACAAGGCCGCTCAGAAGCCTAAGACAATCGATATAAACCAGTATAAATAAACAGTAAGATGGAAATGATAAATGCAATTGGTCGCCGCAAGACTTCTGTAGCCCGTGTTTATCTCACAGAGGGTACAGGCAAGATCATTATAAATAAGGTAGAACTGGAGAAATATTTCCCCTCAGCCATACTGCAGTATGTTGTGAAGCAGCCGCTGCAACTGCTGAACGTGGAAGGCAAATACGACATTAAGGCAAATCTTGACGGTGGCGGTTACACCGGACAGAGCCAGGCTCTGCGCCTCGCAATAGCACGCGCGCTGGTGAAAATCAATGCCGACGACAAGAAGACTCTCAAGGACAAAGGCTTCCTCACACGCGATTCACGCGCCGTTGAGCGTAAAAAGCCGGGACGCCCGAAGGCACGCCGCCGCTTCCAGTTCAGCAAGCGTTAATGTCGTCCTGTGCCGGATGTGCCGTCTGCTGCCGCCATGGCAGTGCGTCGCGGCGTGATGTCCGGTGCGTGGGATGCATGAGTTTAGTATCCAAGCCTGTGAGACTTCGGGTAGTGTATTACGGATTACCCACAGGCTGGTTAGAGAAAACTAAAAGGAAAGTAAACAATTTAAACAAACAAAAACAACAATGTCAAGAACTAACTTTGACCAGTTATTGGAAGCAGGATGCCACTTCGGTCACCTGCGTCGCAAATGGAATCCCGCTATGGCTCCCTATATCTTCATGGAGCGCAACGGCATTCATATCATCGATCTGCACAAGACAGTAGCCAAGATTGACGAGGCTGCGGACGCTCTCAAGCAGATTGCCAAGTCAGGAAAGAAAATCCTGTTTGTCGCTACTAAAAAACAAGCAAAGGAAATCGTTGCCGAGAAGGCAACGAGCGTAAATATGCCTTACGTCATCGAACGCTGGCCGGGCGGCATGCTCACCAACTTCCCCACAATACGCAAGGCTGTTAAGAAGATGGCCAACATAGACAAACTGATGAACGACGGTACTTATTCCAAGCTGTCGAAGCGCGAGCTGCTGCAGATAACACGCCAGCGCGCCAAGCTGGAGAAGAACCTCGGCTCTATATCAGACCTGACACGCCTGCCCAGCGCACTCTTCGTTGTGGACGTGATGAAGGAGAATATCGCCGTGAGAGAGGCAAACCGTCTGGGTATTCCTGTCTTCGCGATGGTAGATACAAACTCTGATCCGAAGAACATCGACTTCGTCATACCTGCCAACGACGACGCTAAGGACTCCATCGACGTGGTTCTTACAGCATGCTGCAACGCCATTGCCGAAGGTCTGGAGGAGCGCAGGGCTGAGAAGGCCGACGAGAAGGCTGCCGCAGAACAGGCTGAGGCTGCCGCCGACGCAAAACCGAAGCGCGCACGCAAGGCACGCAAGGACGCTCCCGCTGAAGAGGCTGCCGCTCAGGCAACAGAGGCTCCCGCTGCTGAGGAACCGGCTGCAGAGTAACAGTATAAGAAACAATTCATTCATTCATAATCAAAAGACTATAATAAAATATGGCTGTTTCAATTGACGATATAAAGAAACTTCGCGCAATGACCGGCGCCGGTCTGGCTGACGTGAAGAAGGCTCTCACAGAGGCTGAAGGCGATTTCGACAAGGCAAAAGACCTGCTCCGCGAGCGTGGACTCGCCATCGCCGCAAAGCGTTCAGACCGTGAGACATCCAACGGATGTGTGCTCGTGAAGAAGGTAGACGGCTTCGCAGCTATCGTGGCATTGAAGTGCGAGACCGACTTCGTGGCTAACGGAGCCGACTTCATCAAGCTGACAAGCGACATACTCGACGCTGCCATCGCTGCCAAGGCGCACACTCTCGACGAGGTGAAGGCTCTTACTCTTGCCGACGGATCGGCTGTTCAGGATGCCATCACACAGCGTTCGGGCATCACGGGCGAGAAGATGGAGCTCGACGGATACAATGTTCTTGAGGGCGATAACATCGAGGTGTACGACCACATGGGTAAGCACACTCTCGCCACAATGGTTCAGCTCAACAAGGAAAATGCGGAGCTGGGACACAAGATGGCAATGCAGGTGGCTGCCATGAAGCCTATTGCACTCGATGAGGAGTCTGTTCCTCAGGAAGTGAAGGACAATGAGTTCCAGGTGGCTGTGCAGAAGACAAAGGAGGAACAGATAGAGAAGGCTGTCGAGGTTGCACTCAAGAAAGCCGGTCTGAATCCTAACCTGGTTGACAGCGAGGACCACATCGAGTCGAACATCAAGAAAGGCTGGCTCACAAGAGAGGAAGCCGACAAGGCTCTTGTTATCAAGAAGGAGGCAGCGGAGCAGAAGGCTGCCAACATGCCGGAGCAGATGATACAGAACATCGCCAAAGGTCGTCTTGCCAAATTCCTTAAGGAATGCTGTCTCGTAAACCAGGAGTTCCAGTTCGGCGACGGCGACAAGACAAGCGTGGCAGACTATCTCAAGAAGCAGGACAAGGACCTGAAGATTGTCGCTTACAAGCGTTTCACCCTTGTTGCTGAATAAGATTACGGCTGATAATTCGCTCAAATGATAGATGACGGAGTTATGGGGAGCATATGCTCTTTATGACTCCGTCTTTTGTTAATTATCCAAAATGAAGATATTTGCTGTAGGAATGAACTATGTCCGGCACAATAAAGAGCTGGACGGAACGTTATATAAACCGGAGGAACCTGTGATTTTCACAAAGGCGGACTCCGCTTTGCTGAAGGACAGGAAGCCGTTCTTCGTGCCCGACTTCATGGGGCGGATAGACTATGAGGCAGAGCTTGTGGTGCGGATATGCCGTCTGGGCAAGTCCATTCCGCAGCGTTTCGCCCACCGCTACTACGATGCCGTGACCCTGGGAGTGGACTTCACCGCCCGAGACATGCAGCGCAGACTGCGCGAGAAAGGCATGCCGTGGGAACTGTCAAAGGGTTTTGACGGCTCGGCGGCGATAGGCGAGTGGGTGGACATAGGCAGGTTCCGCGACATACAGGCAATAAATATGCGGCTCGACATAAACGGTTCCACCGTTCAGCAAGCCTGTACGGGCGATATGATATTCGCTGTCGACGAACTCATATCTTATATAAGTAAGTATTTCACACTGAAGACCGGCGACCTCATATACACCGGAACGCCAGCCGGAACGGGTCCTGTCGCCATAGGAGACAGACTGGAGGGCTGGCTCGACGACCGCAAGGTGCTCGGGTTCTCGTGCCGTTAGACCGTGACGAAGCCGGTTTACGGACAGCCGGAAAAAGCTAAAGCGTATGATAAGCGTGAACAGACCGTTTTACAGTATATTCTTTCTGATGCTCCTGCTCATGCATGCTTCGGATGCCGGAGCGCAGAAGTTCTTCAACCTGACGGCAGGTCAGGTGAGGACAGACTCCGTGCTTCCGCATTTTGCAAGCACTTTCCCGTTGCCTGAGAATTATTCCGATTCCGTTTACACAGTGTCTTTGGCATATCCAGAATTCGTCGATATGCCGCGCCGGGACATTGAGGCTTACAGAAAGATTGTGCCCGGACTGCCGCCCGCTATGCCTGAGATAAGCAGCCGCATAGTGTTCGACCGTAAGCGGCCTTCGCTCCAGACGGAATTCTGTCCGGTGGTTTACCGCGACGGACGCTACCGTCTTCTGGTCAGCTTCATGCTGAAGAAGGAAGCCCGTCCGGTGTCTTCCGCACGACGAGCAGCCGCACGCACCGCTTCCGACCCGTCCTCGCGCTATGCCGCCCATTCGGTTCTCGCCTCCGGACGGTGGGCAAAGATACGTGTGCCTTCCACCGGGGTGTACCAGCTCAGTGAGTCGCTCATCCGTCAGGCTGGCTTTTCTGATATAAATAAAGTGAAGGTATACGGCTACGGCGGCAACCTTAGGGACGAACGGCTCTCGGGTGACGACCTTGCCGAAAACGACGACCTGCGCGAGGTTCCGTTGTGTGAGGTGGGAGGCAGGCTGCTGTTCCACGCTCTCGGTCCGGTGTCGTGGAAGGCGAACAACAGCACCCGCCGCACGCGCAACCCTTATTCCGACTACGGATATTATTTCATAACACAGAACGACGAAGGCTCTCCCGCCCGCATATCACAGGAAGACTTCATCGCGTCGTTCTATCCCTCATCCTACGATTATCATTCTCTTTACGAGACGGACGGCTACGCCTGGTATCAGGGCGGGCGCAATCTGTTCGACACCCGTCAGATAACAGCGTCGTCGCCCTACACGGTGGAGATGGCAGGAAACCCCGAGACCGCCGCCGGCTCGCTCACTGTCAATGTCACGGCGGGCAGCGCGTGCCGTGTGCAGGTGGAGTTCAACGACTCCGTAGTGGGCACGCTCAATGTCACTCTCGGCGCATATGACGAAGGCAACGAGAAGTCGGGAACATACAGGATAAGCAACTCGAAGGCTCAGAACACTGTAAGAATAAGTGTCGTTTCGGGCGGACCGGCGCGCCTCGACTTCGTGTCGATGGCATGGGACAAGCCTTTTGCCGCGCCCGACCTTGCCTCGTCGTTCCCCGTACCGCAGTATGTGTATAACATAACCAACCAGGATCTGCACGCGGACGGTGCCGCAGACATGGTGATAATCATCCCCACGTCGCAGAAACTGAGGAAGCAGGCGGAACGGCTGAAGGAGTTTCACGAGACACGCGACGCACTGAGAGTGCGCATTGTGCCTGCCGACGAGCTCTACAACGAGTTCTCGAGCGGCACGCCCGACGCCAGCGCCTACCGCAACTACCTCAAGATGCTCTACGACAGGGCGTCATCCGAGGACGACATGCCTAAGTATCTGGTGCTCTTCGGAGACTGTGTGTGGGACAACCGGATGCTCACACAGGAGTGCCGCAACCTCAATCCTGACGACTACCTGCTGTGCTTCGAGAGCGAGAACTCGTTCAACGAGGTGAGCTGCTACATCGACGACGGCTATTTCTGCATGCTCGACGACGGTGAGGGAGAGAATCCTCTGCTCCGCGACAAGCTTGATGTGGCGGTGGGAAGATTCCCCGTAACGACAGAGAGCGATGCCGCCGTGATGGTGGACAAGGTGATAAGCTACACCGGGAACGAGAATGCCGGAGCGTGGCAGAACACCCTTATGTTCATGGGAGATGACGGAAACTACAACATACACATGACCGACGTGAACGACGCCGCCGACATGGTGGCTCGGCTCAATCCGGGCTTCAACATAAAGAAAGTGCTCTGGGACGCATACAAGCGTGAGACTTCCTCCACCGGAAACTCCTATCCCGACGCAAGCAGAGCCATAAAACAGCAGCAGGAGGCGGGCGCTCTCATCATGGACTATGCAGGACACGGACGAGCCGACCAGATATCCCACGAGTCGGTGCTGAGGCTTTCCGACTTCGCCGGTTTCACCAACACCAACCTCCCGTTGTGGATTACGGCGTCGTGCGACATCATGCCTTTCGACGGAACAAAGCAGACAATAGGAGAGACTGCGGTGCTCAATCCTAAGGGAGGAGCCGTAGCTTTCTACGGCACAACGCGCACTGTGTATGCCTCCCACAACAAGACGATGAACATGAACTTCCTCCGCAACGTGCTCACCCTGACCGACGGGAAACCCACCACGCTCGGTGAGGCGCAGCGGCTGGCGAAGAACAGTGTGATGACAAACGGCGACATGGAGGTGGTGAACAACCTTCAGTACTCGCTGCTGGGCGACCCTGCCATGACGCTTTGCCTGCCCAAGCTCACCGTTGTGGTAGACTCTATAAACGGAACCGACGTCACCGACGGCAAGACAGTGTCTGTGGGAGCGGGCAACATAATGAGAGTGAGCGGATATGTGAAGGACGCTCCGACGTTCGGCGGTGTGCTCTCGGCGACCGTGCGCGACAGCCGCGAGCTGGTGACATGCCGGTGGAACAACCGCAACGAGGATGAGGCTTCTGCCCAGCCGTTCACCTATTACGACCGCACGAAGGTGCTCTTCAGCGGCAACGACAGCATATCCGGCGGACGGTTCGAGTTCTCCTTCGCCGTGCCCAAGGACATCAACTACACCGACGGCACCGGACTCATCAACCTCTATGCCGTGAGCAACGACCGCACTCTCATCGGCAACGGCAGCTGCGAGGCGTTCACCGTGGGAGGAGGAGACATCGCCGAGAACGACTCCGTGGGTCCGTCGATATTCTGCTATCTCAATTCACCGTCGTTCGTCAACGGTGGCAAGGTGAACAGCACGCCATACTTCGTCGCCGAGATAATGGACAAGGACGGCATAAACACCTCCGGCAACGGCATAGGACACGACCTGCAGCTCGTCATCGACGGCGAGATGGCGCGCACATACAATCTCAACGACAAGTTCAGCTACGACTTCGGAACATACACCCGAGGCTCGACATACTACAACATTCCCGAGCTCGAGGAAGGCGAACACACGCTCGAGTTCCGTGCATGGGACGTGTTCAACAACATGTCGTCCACCAGTCTGCGCTTCAACGTGGTGAAAGGGCTCTCCCCACAGCTGCTCAGCGTGAGCTGCACGGACAATCCCGCCACCACCTCCACAACATTCATAATAAGCCACGACCGCGCGGGCAGCAACCTGGACGTGGCTATCGACGTGATGGACATGAGCGGACGCCTGCTCTGGACACACGAGGAGAGCGGAGTGAGCACGGGAAGCGCCTACACCGTGGACTGGGACCTGACCGTCGACGGAGGCAGCCGGCTCGGCACGGGAGTATATCTCTACCGTGTGAGAATGTCGTCGGACGGCAGCCCGCAGACCTCCAAGGCAAAGAAACTTGTCATTATCGGCAATAAATAGGACGCATCGTCGTTTTTAATTCAGTGCCATATTATATTTTAATTTAACGACAAACATCATACGAATGAACGCAAAGATAAGAATACTGGCTGTGTGCCTGTCTTTCGGTCTTGTGCTGGCGGCTCCGGCTCAGGACAAGAAGAACATGTTCAACCCTGTCAACACGTCGGTCACATCGCAGACCATCGCCCCTGACGCGCGTGCCGCCGGTATGGGTGACGCGGGTGTGGCGACCGACCCCGACGTGGTTTCACAATACTGGAACCCGGCAAAATATCCATTCACAATATCCAGGGCAGGTGTCGCCCTCAACTATACGCCATGGCTGCGGCAGCTTGTAAGCGACATGGACCTTGCCTATCTTGCAGGCTACTACCGCATAGGCGACTACTCGGCAGTGTCGGCTTCGCTGCGCTACTTCTCGCTCGGAGAGGTGTACACAGGCGGTGGCGTGAGTGAGGACGCGGGCATGACCATCAACCCGTATGAGATGTCGCTCGACGTGGCTTACTCCATAATGCTCAGCGAGAAGTTCTCCATTGCGGCGGCAGTGAGATGGATTTACTCCGACCTTACCTACGACTACACTGAGGACACATCGCCCGGAAGCGCTTTCGCAGCCGACATCGCGGCATACTATCAGGACTATTTCACGATAGGCTCCCGCGAGTGTCAGATAGGTCTTGGACTGAACATATCGAACATCGGTAGCAAGATAACGTTCGGAGGCGACGACAACAGCGAGTTCATTCCTACAAACATGCGCCTCGGAGCCGCGCTCATGGTGCCCGTGGACGAGTATAACCGCTTCACCATCACGGCTGACGCCAACAAGCTTCTCGTGCCTACCTATCCCAAGCAGAACGACGGTGAGTCGACGGAAGACTATCAGGAGCGTGTCCAGCGCGACTATTACGACGTGAGCAGCATAGGTGGTATATTCAAGAGTTTCGGCGATGCACCGGGCGGTTTTAAGGAAGAGCTGCAGGAGATATACTGGAGTGTGGGTGGCGAATACGTGTATCACGACCAGTTCGCCCTGCGTGCAGGCTATCACCATGAGGCTGAGAACAAGGGCAACCGTAAGTATTTCACGGTCGGCGCGGGCTTCAAGATGAGCGTGTTCTCGCTCGACGCCGCCTATCTTATAGCCACGGCGAAGAGCAATCCGCTCGACCAGACACTGCGGTTCACGCTCAGCTTCGACATGGACGGAATAAAAGACCTGTTCAGAAGATGACGCGCGGGACGGCGGAAACATACATTTTATATTAACGGAACAAGTATAAGGACATGAAAATACGTGTGGGATTCGGCTTCGATGTGCACAGGCTGGTAGCCGGACGCGACCTCTGGCTCGGAGGAATAAAGATAGACCACGGACTCGGACTGCTCGGACACAGCGACGCCGACGTGCTCATTCATGCCGTGTGCGACGCTTTGCTCGGTGCGGCAAACATGCGCGACATAGGCTATCACTTCCCCGACACGGCGGAGGAGACGCTCAACGTGGACAGCAAGATACTGCTGAAGAAGACCGTGGGGCTGATAGCTGAGAAAGGATACACGGTGGGCAACATCGACGCAACGGTGTGCGCGGAGCGTCCTAAGCTCAATCCTCACATTCCGGACATGTGCCGGTGTATGGCTGAGGTGATAGGCACGGACGTCGACAACGTGTCGGTGAAGGCCACAACAACCGAGCGTCTGGGCTTCACTGGGCGTGAGGAAGGCATCAGCGCATATGCCACGGTGCTCATATACGGCTGACATCAGGTGTCAGCCGTCATCGTTCAGGCAGTAAAAAATTTTGACATCGCAAAAGCGCGGAATAGAGTACGGCGTGCCGCAAAATGGTCTGTCCGGAGCGTGTCGCGGTGTGTCGTAAGCGTGTCTTGGCACAGTCTCTATTCCGTTTCTTCCGTATTTTTCAACTGTAAAACACCTTTTTCACTCTTTTTCTGTCTCCTCTGTGCCGTGAGAAAGCCTTTCCCGTCATGCGGAAAAGCCCGTATCGCACGCCCATAAAGGCTCTTCCGCATGCCCGAAGAGCCTCTTCCGCAGCATGGTTGTCACCATATGAAAACGCGTTTTTGCCTAATCCGCTATGCGCCAGTGTTTTAATGATTGTCTCGAAAAATCGCGTTTTTCACGCCGGAAAGTTATTCTCCGGCAAATAACTCATTCCTGCGGAGTTTACGGTGGATGGTTTTTCGTTGCCGTTCGTCATTTTGTTGTATTATCCAGAAGCGGTCATCATACCGCCAATGCCTGTTTTTCACTTAAAAAACTGCGTTTTTTCGCTCTTCAGCACAACTGTCGTTGTATTGCTTCGCGTTTGTTCCTGATTCAGCCCGCCGTATTTCCTATAAGACAGGAAACCCGTGAGTATGACGGCGGAACGGAGTGTGGGTGGTGTATAATGGGAATGTCTTTATCGCACCGGTGGAATGTCCGGCTTGCGTACGTGATTCTACGAGGTTCACGTTGTGCCGTTGAAGCGGTCGGTTTTGTAACCGTCTAAAATAGAAAAATGCCACTACTTTCAACAAGCAGTGACATATTCCTATGTTTAACTAAAAAAACTTTCGAAACAAATGCGAACCTCACGGCCCAGCATTGTTACCTGTTAAACAATCGTTTTAATTTACCTTAAACCTAATAACTAAAAACCTAAATCTATTACTACTAACCTAAACAATCTATTAACCTTTTGACGTTGCAAAGATACAAAGGCTTTTTGATACCTGCAAACAATAAAACATATAATATGATATTTTTAATTCTTTTTTGACATATGTCAATAATCTGTGTACGCGCACAACGTTCATAATGTGAGGAAATGTCGTCCGTGGGTTTGGATAATGGCATGATTTGTCATCCATAGGTAGCATTATGACATTCTGAATGGGTGCCTGGAGGGTGTTTATGCGATATTTCCGCATATTTGGGAATATTTTATCGCATATCTTATATATTCTTCTGATTTTAAGGATGTTAACGTTTTATGAGATGCCATTGTCGCCATGGTTTTGTCAGGGTAGCAATGCAGGGTGTCTGACACTGTGGGGCGGAGGAGCGGCGGGCGGTTTACTGATGTGTGTTTATCGGATAATGGTGGTGCGCGGCAGCCGTTTTTTTTATTTTCACGGGATTGTATTATTATATAATAAGGTGTGGGTTGAATAAAACATTTTTGTATCTTTGCATAAGATAGGCTGCACTCGGGAAAGCAATATTGTGTTTTCAGAAATCCCGTTTGAAGCCTTAAGTATGGAGAAAAAGTCGGACAGGCAAAATGAATGTACTGATTGTAAATACAAGCGAGCGTACCGGAGGAGCGGCGGTTGCCGCAGGAAGACTGCTGGAGGCGCTCATCAACAGCGGCGAGAAGGCAAAGATGCTTGTGCGTGACAAGCAGACCGACAGCATCACCGTGGCGGAAGTGCCCGGCAGGATGCGCGCCCGCTGGAACTTTCTGTGGGAAAGATGGTGCATATACAATCATCTGCGGTTCTCAAAAAATCATCTTTTCGAGATAGACATCGCAAATTGCGGAACGGACATAACGTCGCTGCCTGAGTTCAAGTGGGCTGACGTGGTGCATCTCAACTGGATAAACCAGGGCATGCTGTCGTTGAGAAACATCAGAAAGATAGTGAAGAGCGGCAAGCCGGTGGTGTGGACCATGCACGACATGTGGCAAGCCACGGGCATCTGCCATTACTCGGAGGGATGCATGTCTTACAAGACCGGATGCGCCGGATGTCCGCTTCTGCCTGACGGCGGGTCCAGGTATGACCTCTCAAACAAGATATGGCGCAGGAAAAAAGCTCTTTATTCAGCCGGAAACATATGCTTTGTGGCTTGCAGCCGATGGCTCGAGAGCCAGGCGCGGCAGAGTGCGCTGCTCAAGGGACAGCGCATAGTGAGCATCCCGAACGCCATCGACGGACGTGTGTTCTTCCGTCGGAGCGACAAGGCGGAATGCCGTAGGGAGACGGGATTGCCGGAGGACAAGAAGGTGATTCTCTTCGTGTCGCACCGCGTGACCGACCGCCGCAAGGGTATGGAGTATTTCATCGAGGCTGTGGACAGGCTCGTGGCAGACCATCCGGAGATGAAGGAGAGTACGGTGGTGGCTGTGCTCGGCGGCGAGTCGGAGTATATGGCGGGACGCCTCGCGCTCAAAACGTGTGCCTTGGGATATGTAAGCGACGATAAGCGGATAGCCGTAATATACAACGCCGCCGACATATATGTGCTGCCGTCGGTAGAGGACAATCTGCCCAACACCATCATGGAGGCGATGGCATGCGGCGTGCCGTGTGTGGGATTCCGCACGGGTGGCATACCTGAAATGATAGATCACGGGAAGAACGGCTATGTGGCTGACTTCAGAAAGGCTGACGACCTTGCCGCAGGTATGCACCGGCTGTTGTGTGGTGACGACTATGAGGCAATGAGCAGGGCGGCTGTGTCGAAGGTCCATACGCACTATTCGCAGCAGAGCGTGGCAATGAGATACATTGAGGTTTACAACGAGACGGCTGCCATGAAGAAATATATAATCTGAGGAAATGGACTGTAGGAACATAAGATTTACGGTCGTCACATGTACGTATAATGCTGAGCGGACGGTGAAGACAACGCTCGACAGCGTGATGGGACAGACGTGGCGCAATGTGGAGCATATCATAATGGACGGCGGTTCTGCCGACGGCACGGTGGCGATAGCGGAGTCTTACAAGGCGGAGTCTGACGCCACGGACCGCGGTCATGAGGTTGTCATCGTGTCGGAGCCTGACAACGGGCTTTACGACGCTATGAACAAGGCGTTGGGAAGAGCCACCGGCGACTATGTGGTGTTCATGAATGCGGGCGACTCTTATCCTTCGCCGCATACTCTCAGCGATATTGCCGCATGCGTGGGGACTGACGGGGAACTGCCCGCCGTACTGTATGGCGACACCGATCTTGTGGATATGGAGGGACGGTTTGTGGCGCACAGGAGACTGACACCACCTGAGCGGCTCGACTGGAAGTCGTTCCGCCACGGCATGCTCGTCTGTCATCAGGCGTTCTACGCACGTGCGGACATAGCCCGTGCGGTGCCTTACGACCTGCGATACCGTTTCTCAGCCGACGTAGACTGGTGCATACGCATAATGAAAAGAGCCGCCCGTGAGCGGCTCGCACTGCGCAATGTCAACATGGTTGTGGTGAACTATCTTGCCGAAGGCATGACAACCGAGAACCACCGCGCCTCGTTGAAGGAACGCTTCCGTGTGATGTGCGTTCATTACGGAACGCTCCCCACCGTGGCGATGCATCTATGGTTCGTTGTCAGAGCGTTGTTGCGCCGCTGACGGTACGGCTGTCTCTCACAGTCCTCCGTCTATTGTCCATGCGCCGCCCTTATTGTCGTTGCGTGCGGCGACGGTAAGTTTTTTCACCTTTCCGTCCTTGTATTTCAGTTCTACAGGTACGAACACTCCAGCGTAAGTACCTTCCTTGTATGCCTTTCCAACTGTTACGGTGGCGGCTCCACCGTACAGGCTGTCTATCATTCCGATGTCGTAGCAGAACAATACTTTCCTTACGCTCTGTGTCTTTCCTTCTGTCACAGCCTCGAACACCTTCTTTACGGCTTGCTCTGCCGTACTTCCGGCGAACATGCCATAGTCGGCTGTCACGTCAATCCATGTTCTGATATTGTCCGGTCGTTTCAGCATTGATGCCACGTCCACGCTTTTGTTGTATTCTATAGAGGTGCTCTCTATCACCTTCACATACACGCCCATCACCTTCATCCATACGTTGTAGCTTTTCAGCATCTTCGTCTTGCTGTCGAATATGTACTCGGTCTTGCTGTCGGATTCGTCTATCGCCGAGTTCAGAGGTTTCCCGTCGCGCCCTTTTCCTATGGCGGGAGAGGTCGCGGTTATTGTTATTCCCTCGTCGCTTGTGTCGAGTGAGTATCTGCTTTGGGTGTTGCAGGTACGCATCAAGCCTTTTATTATGTTGATGTCTGCCGGTAACAGAGTGAGAAGACCTTCAGCGAAACCCTCGTAGTCGGCTCTGCTCTCATAACCCATTGTGCCGCCCTTGCCCCACATATACTGTCTGTTACCGTCGCAGATGATGGCTCGTCCGTTATGTTTCTCTATCCTCCAGAGCATGGTGTTGTCCTTGTTGACAAATGTCAGTACCGTTTCCACGAAGCCGCTCACGGGTGTCACGTACGCGAAGTTCTCGTTAGGAGAGGTGCGCACGTTCAGTTTCAGGCGTACAGACGACTGTTTCAGTGGTACGGCTTTACTGAAATATTCGGATGCCTGCGCACTTGTTATGGCTTTGGGCGCAGCGTTTGCCGTGCTGCTGTTAAGCAGTATGCCGCCTATTGCCGCTGCTCCTGTCAGAAGAACGAGCACCGATGCGGCGATGGCAGCGTAGCGTCTGAACACAGGCATTGTCTTTCTGCGCTGTCTGTCGGTCTTTATTGCTCCGGCGGTTATCATTCTCAGTTTCTCTTTCAGAGCGTCCGACGCCTTCACGTCGCATGTCGGACGTATCATGCTTATGGTTTTCTCGGTCTGTTCCAGAAATTCTCCGCATTCTTTACAAGCCTTTGCGTGATTTTCCATCTCACGTGTCAGGTCCTGGTCTGTGCTTCCTTCTATGAAGTCGTACACATTTTTTCTAAAACTGTTACAATCCATATCAATTGTTTTTTCGGGTGTTTATTCTTTTCTTTATATTCTCAATTCCGTATTTGAATCTTGATTTCACCGTTGTGACGGGCGTTTCGGTGATATCCGCAATTTCGGTGAATTTCAGCCGGTCTATTATGTGCATGCGTATTGTTTCTGCCTGTTCGTACGGTATTTCGCCAAGAACTCTTTCGATGCGCGTATATTCCTCCACAGCCGAACGCTCGTTGCCATCTTTGTCCTCAACCGTTTCTGCCATGCGGAAGGTAAGAGGTCCTGTTGTGGTGTTGTGCTTGCGTACCGCGTCACAGCATCTGTTTGACAGAGCCTTGAATACATAACTTTTCAGTTTCTCCGGCTCAGTCGGTCTGTTGCCCTGCCTGCATACGCTCAGCAGGGTATCTTGCACGATGTCCTCGGCAGTGCTTCTGTCGCCTGTACGGAAGAATGCGAACCTGAACATATTGTCTGTCTGTTCCCTTACGAACAGCTCCAGCGCGTCTCCGGATAATCTTTTTCGTAGTGTTCCCAACATTTTTTTCTCGTTTTAGGATGTTCGTATAGCTGTGCAACCTGACTGTTGATGTCGTTGCTGTTCCTATATATAAAGACGTGATAAATACGAAAACGACGTGTTTTTCATGACATTTTTTTGTCGTTTATTGAATTTTATGTGATTCATCGGGCTTTATAATGTAATCCCGGCATACGGTTGTGGAAGCATAGTTGTCTGTTTTAATATGTGTTTCATTGCTTTCATGTTCCTGGCGGTACGTATGCATGGACAAGCGGATAATCGGTCACTAAAGGCACCGCCCATCTGTTCCACGCCCGTGACGATGCCTTTTTCCGTCATCAGACAGGCTCTCTCGTTAATGTGGCGGTTGTCATCCGGCAGTGTGTTTTTTGAAAAACCGGTGCCAGTGAGTGCAATGAGAGCTTGCTCTCAGATTGCCGGACACATCCTGTTTTATACAAAACCGGTGCCTGCAATTGCAATAAAGGCTTGCTCTTAAATAGCCTTACGCCAGCCGGTTTGATAATAAAAGCCGGAAAGCGGACGGCTTTCCGGCTTGCAGACGGCACTAATCCTGAGATGCCATACTGCCTGAGTTTATTATCATAAGCTTATCTCACGACAATCTTTTTACCTCCTACAACGTATATTCCTTTGGCAAGTCCTTCGGTGGAAGTGCCGTCAGCCACTTTCTGTCCGTTGAGGTTGAACACGCCGTCGGCTTTTTCCGAAGCGTCATCTGTAACGGAACTGAGGTCCTCTATGCCGGTCGTTTCTCCGTCACCGAAGTCGAATGTCAGTTTGTTATTGTTCTCCTGATTCAGCTCCTCGAGCGTCCACATTGTTCCGGTGAGGCTCTTCCAGCTCTGGTTACCGAGGAAATACATGTTCCCTCTTGACACAACGTAAGCGTTGCTTACCGATGCCGGCTTGTAGAAGTAGCCCGTGAACTTCACGTCACCGCTTCCGTCAGGACTGCGGTATATCTTTGTCACGGTGCCGTTCTCGTATTTTCCCGCTTCGTTTGCGGTGATAAGGTCTTCCAGTGTCGATGTGCGTGTCACACCGTTGAACTGATATACCGGACCGTAGTAGGTGATGTCGCCCTGTATGAAAGGCTCTGTGCTGAATATGCTGAACTCATGTTTGTCCACGCCTTCCACTGCTTGGGTCGGGTCGGAGCCCGTGAAGCGTTCTATCTGTGGTACCTTCTGCACTTTTATAACGTAGCATTTGCCGGCGTAGATTGCCGTTTCGTCAGCCCTTGACAGGTCTACTGTCTTGAAGCGCATCTCATGTCCGTCTTCCGCAAGACCCACAAGCTCGCTCAGCCGGGTGCCTTCTCCGAATGTGTTCCATACCTGTGTGCAGGTCAGGTTCACCGGTGATACGAGGGCTTCCCACTTAGGTTCGTATGTTTCGGCGTTGTCTTTGGTTATTCCGAAGTCACGTGAGAGGTTGAAAACGCGCGGATATCCGTATTGCAGATTGTCTATTCCGTAGAGGTTGTCGGCTGATATTGCAGTACTGTTTGTGCTGTATGCGTCGATGCCGAACTCGTTGTTACCCGTGTACCACACTCTTATGTTGTCGAAGTAAGCCCGTCCTGCCTCTCCGGTCTTTGCCACACCGATGGCAAGACGTCCTCCTTCATTCACTCTCACGGCTATTGTGATGATGTGGTTTCTCATGTCCGGATTGTACATAGCGTCCTCGCGGCTTATCGTACCGTTGTTTGTAGCGAGGAACTCACCTGCCGCCACGTTGCCGCGGAAGTATGCGTCGTTGCCGAGATAGGTCTTCTGGGCATTGTAGAAGTTTGTGGTGAAATCGTTCTGTTCAGCTTCATTGAGGAGCTGTATGAGCGCACCGTCCTGCTCGCCTGTCGAACCTGACGCGAAGAGATATGCTCCCGCCTCTGCCGAATTGGCTGCTGCCGTGACGTCGGCATCGTTTGACACGAATGCCTGAGCGGTGACAATGTATGTTCCTTCTTTAAGTCCTGTATACTGCTGACGTATGATTACGGGGTCGCGCATCTCTCCTGCGCTGAACGAACCGTAGCTTTCCGCATAGCCCTCTCCGTTCCCTCCTGCGTACTCAACGTTCGGTGCCATTCCACGATAAGCCCCGAGACTGGAGATGCCAAGACCGTTCGGACCGCTTTTTGTCAGCTCTTCCTCGTACTTTTCTTGCTGGTTGTTGTTTATGTCATACCATGTCCAGGAGTACGCTCCGTCCATGTAGCGTATGAAACGGGTATTGTTGAACAGTCCGCTCACCTCAATATTGGTCTGTCCTGTCACACCTGTTATAACCTCTCTGAACTCATTCCGGTCTATAAGAAGCCATTTGCCGTTGTTTGAAGGACTACTTTCAGACACATACAGAGAATTGTTCTGGTTGAGTTGGAGATAATAATTATGATCCCTAAAAATACCTTCTCTTATGTTTATTATATTGAATCCATCCCCGTTTTGGCTCAATGTCCAACGTGAATACTGATTGTCACTGTTGTCCATGTATGCGTTTATATTATAGCTTTTGCTGTCATCGCATCCCAAATAGTTCTCTGTTCTGTCTGTATTAGGGTTGTATATGGTTGTTCGGAAGCGGTATTGGTTGCCCGATTGTGTGAGTCTCAAAGTCATACCGCGGTTTGTTGTGACAGCCTGTGTGCCGAACCGACCTCCGGCAGTGACAAAGCTGTATGTCGTATTGCCGTTTACGGTCTGCATGTAGCACAGATATATTCCGTTCGGAGCTTTAAGAGCCTCGTCCAAGGTAGACGCATGGTTAACCCAAGGAATCTGCTGCTCCGTCTCATACTGTGCCGAAGCGGTTGTCGTAAAGCCGAATAAGGCGGTGGCGACGCTTGCTAAAAACATTGTAAACTTTTTCATATCCTCTTTCCTTTCTTATTCTCTTTTATTCTTTTTTCCACTTTCCCGTCTTGCTTAATCCCATACGTTGTAGCCTTTCGATTCGCTTTCTTCACTGTTGTTAAAGTCCGGTCGCACCCACTGGTCGTTTTCCTCAGAAGGCAGACCGTTTATGATGTAGCCTTCAGACGATGCTCCGTTGTCGGTAGACCATGTGTTAGCTAACAGGTGTCCTTCTGTTTCCACGTCCACAACTTCGGTAGACGGTGGCATGTAAATTATTTTCTTCTTCATCTCAATTTGATTTTTAAATAAACTATATTACTGTTTTTCTTATTCTATAGCTCGCTTCTTAGGTGTTTTGCGTTATTTTACCGCAATTTGGAAGTGCCGCTTCCTTTTGTGTGAAAGGATGATACACTTCTTTGTAGGAGGTGTTATCTTTATATATTATTAATAAGGTGGGGCAACGGGACGGTGACAGAACGGTATTGATACGTGTGCTAAAAATAGTTAAAACGGACTATTTTATATGCTGACATTCGTAATATCATCGCCTATATTTCTTATTTTTGTAGACAAATAGTTTAATTATTGCGACAAAATATCGTAAAAACAGACAAACAGAACAATGTGTTTTGACAATAGCATACACCTCCTACAAAGAGGTGTATTATTCGTTTCAAAGGTCAATACTTCCTTTTTTCGTTTTTCAAAGATAAAAAACGACAATATGCGACGTACTGTCTTGTGGTGTGTTTTTCCGTTTCAAGGTATATGAAATAATGTGTGTCATGTCGGCGTTGGCATGATTGCGGTGCGGAGGATATACAGAAAGCCGGAGTAAAGACATCCGGTCAGCGCATATATGACAGACGTGCCACAACGCAAGGTTATGACACGTCTGTTGTCTTAATCTGTTTTATGCTCACAGTCAGAGCCTCATTTGGCTTTCGGCAGTGCCGTTGTCTGCATTCAGGCAGAGCATGATTGCTTTGCCGTTCAGCAGTTCTGCTTGTGCGTCATGATGTCGAGCACCATCTCGTCGGTCTGGTTCATTGTCTCCGACCCGATGCGCGTGAGGTTGCGTATGGAGCGGTCCACGTCGTTGTCGATTATTCCCTCCACCGCCGTAACGCATCTTCCCTCTATCGCCAGGAGCGATGAGAGCAGGGCGGTGGATACGCCCGACGCTATTTTCAGCGAGCAGCTGGGCTTCGCTCCGTCGCATATCATGCCCGTAAGGTTGGCTATCATGTTCTTCACCGAGTTGCACACGCGGTTGTAGTCGCCTCCCATGAGATAGGTGATGCCGCAGCTCGAGCCTATGCTTGCCACCACGCAGCCGCACACCGCCGACAGTTTGCCGAGGCTCTGTTTGATGTATATCGCCGTGAGATGGCTCAGTGTGAGCGCGCGTATCAGTTCCTCCTCGGTGTTCTCGTTCTCCATCGCATAGACAGCCACGGGGTTAGTGGCACATATGCCCTGGTTTCCCGACCCTGAGTTGCTCATCACCGGAATCATGGCTCCGCCCATTCTGGCGTCGCATGCCGACGCCGTCTTCGACAGTATGTGCGAGAATATGCTGTTGCCGAAGATGCCGTGACTGAGCGGACGGTCTATTGTCTTGCCCAGACAATGTCCGAAGTTGCCTTTGACAGACTCTTCGGCAGCCTTCAGGTTATACTGTCTTGTCTTCAGGATGAAAGCTATCTCGTCCACCGGAGTGGTTGTGGCGAAGTCATATACGGTGCGCATGCAGAGTTCCGGATCGCCGTTGTCGCCGTCCTCTCCGCCTGCGCTCTTCACGTCGAGGAGCGTCTCTCCGTCTTTGGATATGTAGACGAAGTTGGTGTGCGAGCCCGATATCACCGCCTCCGCCTTACTGCCTGCCGCCTCGCAGACTACGTCGATGTAAAGCTTTTCGGTGATTCCGGCTTTCAGTCTTATGTCTATCCGTTTTTCGTCTACATACGCCTTGCCCTCCTCGAGTGTCTCCGGCGTCACGTCCTTTATCACCTCCAGCTCATACTCCGACCTGCCCACGATGGCTCCCAGAGCTATAGCTATGGGCAGACCAATCATTCCCGTGCCAGGTATACCTACGCCCATGGCGTTCTTCAGTATGTTCGCGCTCAGCATCACCGTTATCTTCTCCGGTCTCTGTCCGAGCGTCTCGGTGGCGCGTGCGGTGCAGAGAGCCACGGCGATAGGCTCCGTACAGCCCACTGCCGGCACCACCTCGCGCTGTATCAGTGCTATGATGCTCTGTCTTGTATTCTTGTCTAACATGCCGTCATGGTTTTATTCAGCCTGCCGTTCGCCATATCTCTCCAGTCCGGTCTGCAGGAACTTCAGGTAGTCGCTTATGTCCTTGTCGTATGAGCGGCTGCCTGCGAGCGGACGACCCTGATTGTCGAGCAGCACGTAGAACGGCTGCGTGTTGGCTCCGAACTTCACTCTCTGCAGATAGCTCCACTTGTCGCCCACCGTGCGCAGCGTTCTCTCTGTTCCGTTCTCGGTTACGGTGAGAGGCTCCTTGAGCGGAGTCTTGTCGTCGACATAGAGCGAGATGAGCACGTACTTGTTGTTCAGCATGTCGGCGACGTTGGCGTCTGTCCATACGGCAGCCTCCATTTCGCGGCAGTTGACACACCCGAATCCGGTGAAATCTATAATCACCGGCTTGCCCTCCAGACGTGCCGCCGCCATGCCTGCGTCATAGTCCTTGAACCTCGGATGCACCTCGTTCTTATACAGGTTGAAGTCCTGCGTGTTCATGGGCGGTGTGAACGCGCTTATAGCCTTGAGCGGCGCGCCCCACAGTCCGGGCACCATGTATGCGGTGAATGCCAGCGACAGCAGCGCGAGGAAGAACTGCGGGACGTTTGTCCGGCGTCTCTCGTCGTCGTGCGGGAAGTTGAACATGCCCAGCAGATAGAGTCCGAGCAGTCCGAAGATGGCTATCCACAGCGCGATGAATGTCTCGCGGTCGAGTATGTGCCAGCCGTAGGCGAGGTCGGCTACGGACAGGAACTTCAGCGCGAAAGCCAGTTCTATGAATCCCAGCACCACCTTTATGACGTTCATCCATCCTCCCGACTTGGGCGCGGACTTAAGCAGTGAGGGGAACATTGCGAACAGAGTGAACGGTATTGCCAGTGCGATGGCGAATCCGAGCATGCCTATTGTCGGTGCGATGATGTTGCCTTGGGTCGACACTGCCACAAGAAGCAGCCCGATGATGGGACCGGTGCACGAGAACGAAACGAGCGCGAGGGTGAACGCCATGAGGAATATGCTCAGCAGTCCGCTTGCCGATTCCGACTTGCGGTCTATCTTGTTGCTCCACGACGAAGGCAGGGTTATCTCGAAAGCTCCGAAGAACGATGCTGCGAAAACGACGAGAAGCAGGCAGAAGAAGATGTTGAACACGGCGTTGGTGGACATCGCGTTGAGCGCGCTCGCACCGAACAGCAGCGTGACGGCAAGCCCGAGCACGACGTATATCACCACGATGGACACGCCGTAGGTGGTTGCCTCGCGTATAGCCTTGCCTCTGTCCTTGTTGCGTTTGAGGAAGAAGCTCACGGTCATCGGTATTATCGGCCACACGCAGGGGGTGAACAGGGCGAGGAATCCGCCCGCCAGTCCGGCGAGGAAGATGTAGAAGAGCGATGTGTCGAGCGGCTCGTCATATGCCGACAGCTCCTTTATCACAGGTTGCCACAGGGCTTTCGCCTCGCTCTCTGAGAGTTGCGCGGCTGTCTGTGCGGTTGCCGCCGCCGTGTCTGCGGGTGCGGGCTGTGCCGCTACGGTGGCTGTGTCGGCAGTTCCGGCAGGCTTTGAGGCGGGCTTGCTGTCCTCTTTCTTCCCCTCGGGAGCGTCCTTCGCGGCTGCCACGGCAGGAGCTTTCCCGGCTTTCTTCAGTTCCACCTGTGTGGGCGGCATGCACGTCTCGTCGTTGCATGCTCCGTATTCCAGATAGGCGTCTATGGAGTAATCAGGTTTTGTGAACCTTATCTTCTGTACGAACTTCACGCTGTTGCTGAAGTAGCGCACCTGCATGTTGAACAGCTTGTCGAACACGGCAATCTCCTTTCCGTGCGGTGTGAGCTTGCCCACGAGTTCTATGCCGTCCTTCTTGTTCACGTTGAATGTCGCCTCTATCGGTCCTCCTTTTATATTGGTGGAGTAGACGTGCCATCCCTCGTCAATCTTTCCGCTGAACACGATCTCGGCTTCCGCCGTTCCGTCGGTCTTCAGTTCAGCCGTGAACTTCACGGGATCCACCATCTGTGCGCCGCACATCACGGCAGTGACGAGCAGCATCGTAATTGTCAATAGTCTTTTCATAAGGGTGTCTGTTTTTGTATTATGATGATTATTATGGGAGCCGTCCCGTGGTCACAGGCTTATCCCACCTTGCTTCCCGGCTTCACCTTGCCGAGCAGCGATGTCACGGTGAGCGAGCCGTCATAGTCCTCTGCCGAGAGAATCATGCCCTGGCTCTCTATGCCCATGAGCTTGCGCGGTGCGAAGTTGGCTATGAACAGCACGTCCTTGCCTATGAGATCCTCCGGCTTGTAGTACTTGGCTATGCCCGAGACAATGGTGCGGTCGGTGCCCGAACCGTCGTCGATGGTGAACTTGAGCAGCTTGTTCGCCTTCTTCACCTTCTCGCATGCCTTTATGTGACCTACACGTATGTCGAGCTTCTCGAAGTCTTCGAACGACACTGTCTGCTTCACCGGCTCTGCCTTATAGGCGGCAGCCTCGTTCGCCTTCTTTGTCTCCTC
>ULTV01042248.1_pt1 | contig 36435 bp, 29 predicted proteins | sample 1957931 | NCBI WGS metagenome assembly ULTV01 (sample SAMEA4835743, study PRJEB28245) | human gut metagenome | biome: gut microbiome; material: fecal sample | place: Denmark | collected 2008
ACCAAATTTACAAATAGTTATAATTCATCGAACTCACGTTATTTTATTTGAGTTTATCATACACAGTCGAATATGTTGGCTTTTCCCCATTCAATGGAATTTTGGCTCACATTATAATAAAATCAAACATTTGTTTTGTGCTGCGATAAATTTAAATTAACTTTGCCTCTGTTATTACTATTATTTTATTGTTAGTATATATATGATAAGGATTGCATCTATTATAACGATGTTTTTTTTCATTGGAGTTTTGACATCTTGTAATGAAAATAAAAAAACAAATGATATCATAACCCGTAAACCGGAGAAGACCCATGTTAAAAAAAGTATTCAGAAGATTGGTGATTATGAGCAAACACGTACAGTTGATTGGCATGGCTCTGTATATAATGTTAGCATAGAGAGAAAGGCTGACGTTAATTTACCTTTAGTAGATGACGGTACTGGAAACAAGTATTATGATAACCGTATAAGATTGTGTTTGACTGGTAAGGATGGGAAGGATCTGCTGAGACGTGATTTTACAAAAGACGATTTTAGAAAATATGTAGGAGATGAATATGCTAAGAATAATGTGTTGCTTGGCGTGGTCTTTGATAGGTTTGATGATGATTTTATTTATTTTGCAGCAAGTGTCGGCTCTCCTGACAAAATGAGTGATGAATATATTCCTTTAGTTGTAAGATTCTCTTATAGAAATTTTAAATTGGATATATATAGAGACACGACGCTCGATACGTCAGACTCTGAGCCAGAGTTATCGGATGACGATATTTGAAAACAATGTTTTTATTGTACAGACTATTGAGGAACGACAACCGTGAATACTTTTGCTATCATATATATACAATATAGTTTAATATAAAATTCAAGAAATAATATGGCGAAGATGTGTCAAAATGGATACATCCTCGTCATGATACCGACTATTGCAAGATTCGTATATCTGTAGTCAGCAACTGGTTTTCTCAAAAGGTTGAGCTATGGAGAAAGTAGGACTCAGTAGAAATTTAGTGGGGTAAGCAAACTGCTTTGCAATTCTTAAAATGAAAAATTTCTTATCTACTGAGCCGGAACAGTGTATATTGTAATAAGTTACTTAATCCATGCTTATTGACATATTGTTGAAATATAGTGTTACTCGGTTAAACCTATTGATAAAATCCATTCCAAGAACTCCGTCTATACCATATCTGTTTTCATTCTTTTCTATACGGGCATTGGATAATTTCACATAATGCCCCGCAGAACAGAGTTTGATATCAGGACACGCAATACATCATCAATATTCTGTACATTAGAGCCTTTATTTTGTAATATCATGTTCTCATTTGCAAATTTGTTGAAATGTTTCTCGTAGTAGGGCTGCAAGAAATAAGCTTCCATTTCTCCTGTAGACAGCAATAATTTTAAGTTACCCGATTTGTCATTAGATTCTATAAAAAGCTTACGTCCGTTTTCAAGTCTTATGTTGCGAATATTCTGTTTTGTCTTTATGTTATTTATAGGGAATATCAACTCTTTTGCTCTCACATCAAATGCATATTTCTCCCATTCTTCTAATGAAATAAGCACCTATGACGCCATCCATTTGTTCAAGCGTTTTTTTCTGTGTTAGCTGGTCAAAGACAAATGCAATGGGGTCTTTATAGATGATGTCTCCTATCGCGATACTATCAATATGAGCCATGTGGAAGCCGTTATATGCATCTAACGTCTTTAGTCCAAGTTTCTCTGCTGCATGTTTTGATATATAGGTGTTTTCAGTGCCTGTGTCAAAGACAAACTTATAGTCCTTACCTTTTATTTTCACATTGATATATATATGCTACTCCCATACATGCAAGGCTGTATGCATTGTTTGAGTCAATCTGTTGTAGCCTCTCATTAACAATGATTACAATATAATCCAGAGTCTTTTCAGGCTTATTGAATATACATTCTGCCATGAGTGCAAGATTATTATCTTCCAGTGAATATTTCAATTTCGGATATTCATCAGCCAACGCAAACCACTCTGACTCGTTAATATGTTCACTTATACGCATGTCAGCCTCTTGAGAGTTGGCATATAGACACAGACCTGTCAATACTGTTATAATAATATGACGAATGCCATATAATTCAGGGATATATCAAAATATCATTGTAAAGAAGTGTCAGTACTGTTCTGAAACTGTATATAATCAAAAGAGTTATTCAAGACACGACTTCCTACGTTCGTTGTAGTGTTTGTGTGTGTTACCATAGCTCCGTAAAAAGCCGGTGGAATATGGTTTTCACGGAAAAGCGACCAATGGCAGCCTTTCTTTATCTTGTGCAAGATGACTTCTGCATACGTATATTACAACTAAGAGTAATGTAATTACGTTTTCTTTTGGATTGCTGTGCCATATTTCATTCGCTACATCTTTGTCGGACGCAGTGTACATGCAACTGTCACTATATACGAGTTAGGTTGTCCATTATAAGTAGTAATGCTATTTGTACGCTGTACTTTTATGTTTTGACGTGGTTATAACAAAACCACATAAGTTTAAATCACTTCGATATGTATAAATAAATCAGATAAACCTTTGTTAATATTAAAAATAATCGTATTTTTGCAAAATAAAAAAATTAATTGTTCAGTTCTTTTTATTATGAAAAGATTATTATTCAATCTGATTGTTTTAATTACTGTTGTGGTACTGTTGGATAGCTGTTCTAGTGCCAAGCGAGTTGCTTATTTTCAGAATATAGATAGTGTGGATCTTTCTGCGTCACAAGGATTGTATGATGCCAAGATAATGCCTAAGGACATGCTGACAATAATTGTCAATACTACAAATCCTGATGCGGCACGTCCGTTTAATCTTTATTCAGCTACAGTAAGCGGACAGTCTGGAAATAATAATATGCAGGGCTATCTCGTGGATAATAGTGGTAATATTAATTTCCCTGTAATAGGAAAGGTGCATGTCTCAGGACTGACAAAGGGGCAATGTGAGGATTTGATACGTGAAAAAATAATGCCTTACATGTCTGGAACTGAAAATCCGGTTGTAACTGTTAGAATGTCCAGTTTCCGTGTGACGGTAGCTGGGGAGGTGAATAGTCCCGGCGTTGTTCCTGTGAATTCTGAAAAGATGAGTGTTATAGAGGCTTTGGCACAGGCAGGAGACCTTACTATTTACGGACGACGTGACAATGTGCTGTTGATTCGTGAGAATGAATTGGGGCAAAAGAGTCAGGTTAGAATAAATCTTAATGACGCGAATTTTATTAATTCTCCATATTATTATGTTCAGCAGAATGACATTATTTATGTCCAGCCAAATAAGGTTAAGGCGAAGTCTTCTTCCATCGGAACTTCTACCACATTATGGATTTCAGGTGTAGGCATATTGACTTCTCTTGCGTCGTTGGTTGTTAATATATTAAGGAATTAAAGAATAAACAAATAAGAACGTTAGACATTTTATATCAAAATATGTCTAACGTTTATTTTATGTGATATACCAAATTTAGAATTATGTGTGGAATTGTCGGATATTTAGGTAATAAAGAAGCCTATCCCATTTTAATAAAGGGATTGAGAAGATTAGAATATCGTGGGTATGACAGTGCCGGAGTAGCTATTATAAATGATGACAATCAGCTTAATGTTTATAAGACAATAGGAAAGGTTTCTGATCTTGAGGATTTTTGCAAAGATAAGAATATAAGCGGACATGTAGGTATCGCACATACACGGTGGGCAACACACGGAGTTCCTTCTTCAAAAAACGCACATCCTCATTTCTCTGAATCTAAGGATTTGGCAATAATCCATAACGGAATAATCGAAAACTATAGCGTTATTAAGCGTAATCTTATTTCAAACGGTGTGAGTTTTCGCTCTGATACAGATACAGAAGTTTTAATCCAACTCATAGAATATGTCAAGAAAAAGAAAAATCTTGATTTATTGACTGCCGTACAATTGTCGCTTCATCAGGTGATTGGTGCGTATGCCATAGCTATATTGGATAAGAATAACCCTAATCAGATAATTGCGGCACGCAAGCAAAGCCCGCTTGTTGTCGGAGTAGGCGAAAATGAGTTCTTCTTAGGTTCTGACGCATCTCCAATTATTGAGTATACAGACAAGGTCGTTTATTTAGACGACGGCAATATTGCCGTTATACGCAGTGATGAAGGTTTGAAGGTTGTCAACATTTTTAATAGAGAGTTGAATCCTGAAATACAGACCGTAGATTTAAATCTTGGTCAGATAGAGAAGGGAGGTTTCCCTCACTTTATGCTGAAGGAGATATTTGAACAACCTGAGTGTCTTAAGAATTGCATGCGTGGGCGGGTAAACGATGATAATAGCAATATAACGTTAAGTGCTATCTTAGATAATAAGGAAAAACTGTTGAACGCAAAGCGTATTATAATTGTTGCCTGTGGAACTTCATGGCATGCAGGGCTTATAGGTAAATATCTTATTGAGAATTTTTGTCGCATTCCTGTAACAGTAGAATATGCCAGTGAGTTCAGGTATTCAAATCCTGTCGTAACAGAGAACGATGTCGTCATAGCAATATCACAAAGCGGTGAGACTGCGGACACACTTGCCGCAATAGAAGTTGCAAAAAGTAATGGAGCGTTCGTATATGGTATCTGTAATGTAGTCGGTTCCAGCATACCGCGTGCGACGGATGCCGGCAGCTACATTCATGTGGGTCCGGAAATTGGTGTCGCTTCTACGAAGGCTTTTACCGGCCAGGTTACAGTCCTTGCCATGTTCGCACTGGCGTTGGCGAAAGAAAAAGACATTATAGATAAGAGACAATACTCTGAGATAATAAAAGAGTTATGGACTCTACCTGAAAAGATGAAGACTGTTTTGGAGCTTAACAACAGAATTGCCGAACTAAGCCGAATATTCACTTACGCTCACAATTTCCTTTATCTTGGCAGAGGCTACAGCTATCCTGTCGCGCTTGAAGGCGCATTGAAATTAAAGGAAATAAGCTATATACATGCAGAAGGATATCCTGCGGCAGAGATGAAACACGGACCTATTGCTCTCATAGATTCGGACATGCCTGTTGTTGTTATTGCGACACATAACAAGATGTATGAGAAGGTGTTGAGCAATATTCAGGAAATAAAAGCACGACAGGGTAAGGTCATTGCACTTGTCAGCAAAGGGGACGATACTATAAGCCGTATAGCTGACGAGGTCATCGAACTGCCTTCTACAATGGAATGTTTTGAGTCTCTTATAGATGTCATACCTTTGCAGTTGCTGGCTTACCATGTGGCTGTATGTAAAGGTAAGAATGTAGACCAACCGAGAAATCTGGCAAAATCTGTAACCGTAGAGTAAATATATTGTAAATATATAATATAATATAAAACAAAATAGAGCGTGGAACCATTAAAGCATGAATGCGGGATTGCAATGATAAGATTGCTCAAACCGTTGACGTATTATCAGGAAAAGTACGGCACCTGGATGTTCGGATTGAACAAACTTTATCTTATGATGGAGAAACAGCACAATCGCGGACAGGAAGGTGCCGGTATGGCATGTGTTAAACTTGACAGTGCTCCTGGACGGGAATATATGTTCCGTGAGAGAGCAGAAGGTAAGGATGCGATAACCGAGATTTTCGGTCAGGCTCATCGTGATCTTAAAAATCTAAGTCAGGAAAAGTTGTCAGATGTCGCATTTGCGAAAGACTGCCTGCCATTTGCAGGCGAACTGTACATGGGGCATTTAAGATATTCCACTACAGGTAAAAGCGGACTGTCGTATGTCCATCCTTTCTTGCGCCGTAATAACTGGCAGGCAAAGAACCTGTGCCTGTGCGGAAATTTCAATATGACAAATGTTGATGAAATTTTCGACAAGCTTACCATGCAGGGGCAATATCCCCGTATATATAGCGATGCTTATATCATGCTGGAATTTATGGGGCATCGGTTAGACCGCGAGGTGGAACGCAATTTTGCTAAAGCTAAAGAGTTCGACTTGAATAATAAGGAGATAACTGAATACATAAACGACCATGTCGAAATGAAGAATGTGCTGAAAAGCACAATGACAGATTTTGACGGTGGATATGTCGTCTGCGGAATAACCGGCAGTGGGGAAATGTTTTCCATGCGCGATCCATGGGGCATAAGACCAGCGTTTTATTATAAAAACGACGAATTTATTGCAGTTGCAAGCGAGCGTCCTGTGTTGCAGACAACATTCGATCTCGAATGTGAGGACGTCTGTGAGCTGATGCCCGGAACCGCATTGCTGGTAAAGCGTAACGGTGATTTCTCAATAGAAGAGATAATTCCGGCAAAAGGAAACAACGCCTGTTCTTTCGAGCGTATTTATTTCAGCCGTGGCAGTGACAGAGACATATACAAAGAACGCAAACTGTTGGGGGAAAGTCTGCATGAGCCCGTTTTGAAAGCCATCGGCTATGATGTGAAACATACGGTTTTCTCTTTCATTCCCAATACGGCGGAGGTCGCATACTATGGATTGCTTACAGGCTTCAAGAGATATGTGAATGAGAGCAAGGTGCGTAGGATACAGGAACTTGGTCATATCCCATCAGAAGAGGAATTAAGGGAAATACTTGGCGATTACGTACGTTCGGAGAAAGTGGCATGGAAGGATATAAAACTCAGAACCTTTATCACAGAGGGAAACTCGAGAAATGACCTTGCCTCACATGTGTACGATATAACATACGAGAGCATTGAGCCGCATGTCGACAACCTTGTTGTCATTGATGACAGTATCGTGCGCGGAACAACTCTTAAGGAAAGCATTTTGAGAATTCTTGACAGGTTGCATCCCAAGAAAATCATCATAGTAAGCAGTGCTCCTCAAATACGTTATCCTGATTATTATGGAATTGACATGGCGCGTCTTGAGGAATTCTGCGCGTTCAGGGCAACAATAGAACTGCTTAAGGAAAGAGGCATGTACAGTCTGATAATGGATACATACAACGCATGCAAGACAGAATTATGCAAGTGCCCGGACGAGATGCGTAACTGCGTGCGCGATATTTATGAGCCGTTTACGGTTGATGAGATAAATAAAAAGATCGTTGAGATATTACGCCCCGCAGAGGTGACGACACCGATAGAATTGGTATTCCAGTCTATTGACGGATTACATAAGGCAATACCCAACCATAAAGGTGATTGGTATTTCACCGGAAAATATCCTACACCGGGCGGTACCAAATTATGTAATCGCGCCTTTGTGAATTACATAGAGAATGTTTATCAGAATGAAAAGAAATTCTAAAATCATAAGATGAGAAACGTAACTTTAGCTTTGGAGAACGGAATTAAGTTCCATGGAAAATCATTTGGCTATGAAGCACCCATGGCCGGTGAGGTTGTTTTTAACACAGCTATGGTAGGATATCCGGAGTCATTGACCGATCCTTCATATGCCGGACAGATGATAGTACTTACTTATCCGCTTATAGGTAATTATGGGGTGCCGTCATTTGCATATGATGACAATAAACTGCCGTTGTTTATGGAGAGCGACAGAATTTATGCATCGGCAATCATTGTGACAGACTACAGTGAGAGCTACTCACACTGGAACGCGAAAGAGAGTCTTGCGGAATGGCTGAAGCGTGAGCATATTCCCGGAATCACAGGGATAGATACAAGAGAACTTACAAAGGTTCTTCGCGAGCATGGGGTTATGATGGGTAAAATACTTTTTGATGATGAACCGGATAATATTCCGACGGCTATTTATGAAGGAGTGAATTTTGTTGATAAGGTGAGTTGCCGCGATATTATACGTTATAATGAGGGAGCCGGCAAGAAAGTTGTTCTTGTGGATTGCGGTGTCAAGGCAAATATCATAAGATGTCTTATAAACAGAGGTGTTGAGGTTATCCGTGTGCCCTGGAATTATGATTATACCGATATGGATTTTGACGGATTGTTCCTTGCTAATGGTCCCGGAGACCCGGAGATGTGTGAGGATGCCGTGGCGGTATTGCGGAAATATATGCAGATGTCGCGCAAGCCTATATGCGGAATATGTATGGGTAACCAACTTCTGGCAAAAGCAGGCGGAGCAAAGACTTATAAATTGAAATATGGACATCGGTCCCACAACCAGCCTGTACGCATGGTCGGTACTGATAACTGCTACATCACGACACAAAACCATGGATACGCGGTTGACGGCAGTACAATAGGGGCTGATTGGGAAGAACTTTTTATTAACATGAACGATGGTTCCAACGAAGGCATCAGACACAAGAGCAACCCTTGGTTTTCGAGTCAGTTCCATCCGGAAGCCCGTTCTGGCTCATTGGATACAGAGTTCCTGTTTGATAGATTTGTAGACACACTAAAGTAAAAAATAAACGGTATGAAGTACGACAATATAAAGAAAGTTTTGCTGTTGGGTTCCGGTGCGCTCAAGATAGGTGAGGCAGGTGAATTCGACTATTCCGGTTCGCAGGCACTTAAGGCATTGCGTGAAGAAGGCGTGGAGACCGTCCTTATAAATCCGAACATCGCGACAGTCCAGACATCGGAAGGCGTTGCCGATCAGATATATTTCCTTCCAGTGCAGCCTTATTTTGTAGAAAGAGTTATCGAGAAAGAGAGACCGGACGGCATACTGCTCGCATTTGGCGGGCAGACTGCATTAAACTGTGGCGTGGCATTATACCGCGAGGGTATTCTTGACAAGTATGGAGTTAAGGTGCTTGGAACATCTGTTCAGGCAATAATGGACACGGAAGACCGTGAGCTTTTTGTTGAGAAACTTAACGAGATAGGCGTCAAGACTATAAAGAGCGAGGCATGCGAGTCAATTGAGGCTGCACGCAAGGCTGCCGCTGAACTTGGCTATCCTGTCATACTTCGTGCTGCTTATGCCTTAGGTGGTTTGGGAAGTGGCTTCTGTGACAATGAGGATGAGTTGAACCGTCTTGCAGAGAAAGCATTCTCCTTCTCTCCCCAGGTTCTTGTTGAGAAAAGCCTGAAGGGATGGAAGGAAATCGAGTATGAGGTTGTAAGAGACCGTTATGACAACTGCATCACTGTATGTAATATGGAGAATTTCGACCCTCTGGGAATACATACCGGAGAAAGCATAGTTGTCGCTCCTACTCAGACGCTGACAGACCGCGAAAGCCAGAAACTACGCTCACTGGCAATAAAGATTATCCGTCATATAGGTATTGTAGGAGAATGCAATGTGCAGTATGCTCTTGATCCGAACAGTGAGGATTACCGTGTTATAGAAGTTAATGCACGTCTTAGTCGTTCTTCGGCTCTTGCGTCAAAGGCAACCGGATACCCTCTTGCGTTTGTGGCTGCAAAACTCGGTATGGGATACGGACTTTTCGAACTGAAAAACTCAATAACCAAAACCACAAGTGTTTTCTTCGAGCCTGCGCTTGATTATGTTGTTTGTAAGATTCCGCGTTGGGATTTGAGCAAGTTCCGCGGAGTAGACAAGGAGCTTGGTTCCTCAATGAAGTCTGTCGGTGAGGTTATGGCGATAGGACGCACTTTTGAGGAAGCCATTCAGAAAGGCTTGCGCATGATAGGACAAAGCATGCACGGTTTTGTGGAGAACAAGGAGCTGGAGATTGATGATATCGATGTCGCCCTGCGCGAACCCACCGACAAGCGTGTCTTCATAATCTCGAAGGCAATGCATAAGGGATACACCATCGACCAGATACACGAACTCACAAAGATTGACAAATGGTTCCTTGAGAAGCTCAAGCACATCATTGACATAGACGAGCGGATGAAGGCTCTTAAGAATGTGAACAATCTCGACAAGGAGTTATTGAGAACAGCAAAAATCTATGGCTTCACAGACTTCCAGATAGCACGTGCCGTCGGTCTTGAGGCGGAAGTGGGAAATATGCACAAGGCAATGCTCACTATACGCCAGTTGCGTAAGAACTATGGCATACTTCCGGTTGTCAAGCAGATAGACACTCTGGCGGCGGAATATCCGGCACATACCAACTATCTGTATGTAACTTATTCTGGTGTGGCAAGCGACATTTCGTTCGACCGTGACAATCGCTCCATCATTGTACTTGGTTCAGGAGCTTACAGGATAGGCAGCTCCGTAGAGTTTGACTGGTGTGGTGTGCAGGCGTTGAATACAATACGCCGAGAGGGATTCCGTTCGGTGATGATCAACTACAATCCTGAAACTGTGTCGACAGACTATGACATGTGTGATCGTCTTTATTTCGATGAACTCACATTCGAACGTGTGATGGATATCATCGAGTTTGAAAGTCCGTACGGAGTCATAGTCTCAACCGGAGGTCAGATTCCTAATAATCTTGCAATGAGGCTTGATGCACAGAACGTTCCTATTCTGGGAACATCGGCGAAGGACATTGACAATGCGGAAGACCGTGCCAAGTTCTCTTCGATGCTGACACGCAACAACATCAGTCAGCCGGAGTGGAGTGCGCTTACATCAATGGATGACATAAACAAGTTCATCGACAAAGTAGGTTTCCCCGTACTCGTAAGACCGTCCTATGTGTTGTCAGGTGCCGCGATGAATGTCTGCTCAAATCGTGACGAGCTGGAACGTTTCTTGAAACTTGCCGCTAATGTCTCGGAAGACCATCCTGTGGTTGTCAGCCGTTTCATTGAGCATGCCAAGGAAATAGAGATGGATGCTGTCGCCAATAAGGGAGAGATTATAGCTTATGCCATCTCAGAGCACATTGAGTTTGCCGGAGTACATTCCGGTGACGCCACAATACAGTTCCCTCCGCAGAAACTGTATGTGGAGACCGTACGTAGAATAAAACGCGTAAGCCGCCAGATAGCAAAAGAACTGCACATATCGGGTCCGTTCAACATACAGTTCATGGCACGCGATAATGACATACTTGTTATCGAGTGTAACCTCAGAGCCTCACGTTCATTCCCGTTTGTCAGCAAGGTTCTTAAGCTTAATCTCATAGATCTGGCAACAAAGGTCATGCTTGGTAAGCCGGTAGAGAAGCCCAACAAGAATCTGTTCGATCTCGACTATGTCGGAATCAAGGCGTCACAGTTCTCGTTCAACAGATTGCAGAAGGCAGACCCTGTTCTGGGTGTCGACATGTCTTCAACCGGAGAGGTCGGATGTCTTGGCGATGATACAAATGACGCGTTGCTCAAGAGCATGCTTGCAGTGGGACAGGGTATACCAAAGAAAACAATACTGTTGTCCACCGGAGGTGCAAAGCAGAAGGCGGAGATGCTCGACGCTGCGAAGAAGCTGGTGGAGAATGGATACGAACTGTATGCCACCGGAGGCACTTCAAAATATCTGGACGATAATGGTGTGCGTAATGTCCGTGTCTATTGGCCTTCGGAAGAGGGCAAAGAGCCGCAGGCACTTACACTGCTCCATGAGAAGAAGATAGACATGGTTGTAAATATTCCCAAAGACCTCACACCGCGTGAGCTCACTGACGGCTATAAGATTCGCCGTGCATCCATCGATCTCAATGTGCCACTGGTAACCAACAGCAGGCTGGCAAGCGCATTTATCAATGCATTCTGCACGCTGAAACTCAGCGATATTGACATCAAGAGTTGGGCGGAATACAAATAAAAACATAAAGGATAAAGTGTGTGGTCGGGATGTTTCAATGCATCCTGACCACACTTTTTTTATTCCGAACGGGTCATGATATGCCATCCGTATCTTGTGCTTCACCATAACTTGCCGTTTCCAGATTTTGTGGAAAATGTTGCAGGAAACACTTGTAGGAAGCGGATGGCAGAATGAAGACAGCGGTGCGGAGTAGGGAAGAAGAACATTCCATAAGGGAAAAAAGCTGTTTTTGCACTATAGTGACCGGTTCAGACTCGCTGAAATTTTAGTGTTCAACAGTCTTCAAATGCTGTTTGAAGAAGTCCATGTAAGTGTTATACCAATCGGCAGGTGTCTCGTGTTTGCACTCTGGATTTACTACGTAATGCTTCTCCTCAGACTTGAAGTTGTTGTAAGGTGCGAAGTTTGTGTGCGGCGGACATACCGGGTCTTGTAGTCCTATTGCCGATATTACAGGGCATGTTACGAGTGTGGCGAGGTTCTTCGTGTCGAAGTAAGAGAGAAACTTGTACTTCGTAGCGTTGTCCAGGTCAAGCTTTTCCTGCATAGCACGTGCCGTTGAGGCTGGCCAAGAGCCAACTTTGAAGTCGTAATCTGATAAAAAAATAATGTGAGATATTTTAGTTTTATAAAATACAGATAAGGTAAAATTATTTCAATTTATTTGTTTATATCGAAATATTAATGTATATTCGCAAACCAAAGTTTATTTTGGGCTATTAAATTTACTAACTAAAATACGCATACAGATGAAGAAGTACAATTTTAATGCCGGACCGTCAATGCTTCCAAGAGAAGTTATTGAGAATACGGCAAAACAGATTTTAGACTTCAATGGTTCAGGCCTTTCTCTGGCAGAAATAAGTCACAGAGCCAAAGATTTCCAACCGGTCGTTGACGAAGCTGTTGCTTTAATAAAGGAGTTGTTAGAGATTCCTGAGGGATATTCGGTTCTTTTCTTAGGTGGAGGCGCCTCTCTTGAATTCTGTATGGTTCCATATAATTTCCTGAAGAAAAAGGCGGCATATCTCAATACTGGTGTATGGGCAAAGAAAGCCATGAAAGAGGCGAAGTTGTTCGGTGAAGTTGTGGAAGTGGCTTCATCTGCAGAAGCAAACTATACTTACATACCGAAAGACTGGGAATGTCCTGCAGACGCAGACTATCTTCACATTACGACAAACAACACTATTTACGGTACAGAAATAAGACATGAGCTTCAGGTTCCTGTAAGGATGATTGCAGACATGTCGTCAGACATATTCAGCCGTCCCGTTGATGTATCAAAGTATGATTGTATTTATGCCGGAGCTCAGAAGAATCTTGCAATGGCAGGTGTTACTCTTGTTATTGTGAAGGATGATGCTTTAGGTAAGGTTGACCGCAGCATACCGACAATGCTTGACTACAGAACTCATGTGGAAAAGGGTTCAATGTTCAACACACCGCCTGTGGTTCCGATATATTCAGCCTTGGAGACTCTGAGATGGATAAAGGCACAGGGAGGTTTGAAGATGATGGACAAGTTAGCGCACGAGCGAGCTGAAATGCTATATGCAGAGATTGACAGAAACAAGCTTTTCCGTGGAACGGCAAAAGAAGAAGACCGCTCGCTGATGAATATATGCTTTGTTATGAACGATGAATATAAAGAGCTGGAAAAACCATTCCTCGATTATGCTCTTTCTTGTGGTATGGTCGGAGTGAAAGGTCATCGTTCTGTCGGTGGGTTCAGAGCAAGTTGCTATAATGCCCAAACCATAGAAGGTGTTGAGGCTCTTGTGAAGTGCATGCAGGATTTTGAGGCACAGCACTGAATCCTTTTATAAAACAAATAAAAAGGGCGGATATGTCACTATCCGCTCTTATAAATTTATAATAACCCATAAATTTAATCGTTATGAAAGTTTTAGTTGCAACAGAAAAACCATTTGCCGCAGCTGCTGTAGATGGTATAAAGAAAGAAATAGAAGGAGCAGGCAATGAGTTGGTGCTCCTTGAGAAATATACGGATGTTCAGGATTTATTGAATGCTGTAAAAGATGCTGATGCACTTATTGTACGTTCTGATAAGGTTAATGCCGCTGTGTTGGATGCGGCGGAAAACTTGCGTATCGTAGTACGTGCCGGAGCCGGATATGACAATATTGACATAGAGTATGCTAAAAAGAAGAATGTTGTTGTGGAGAATACTCCCGGACAGAACTCCAATGCCGTAGCCGAACTTGTTTTCGGCTTGTTGGTATTTGCTTGCAGAAGCTTCTATAGCGGCAAAACAGGAAATGAGCTGAAAGGGAAAAAGATAGGAATACTCGCATATGGTAATGTAGGACGTAATGTAGCACGGATAGCCAAGGGCTTTGGTATGGAAATATATGCATATGACGCTTTCTGTCCTAAAGAAGCCATTGAGAAAGACGGAGTTGTTGCGGTAGACTCTCAGGATAAGCTGTTTACCGATTGTGACATTGTTTCTTTACATATTCCGGCAACACCTCAGACAGTGAAATCAATAAACAAGGAACTGGTAGGCAAGATGAAAAAGAATGCCATCATAATAAATACTGCGAGAAAAGAAGTGATAGACGAAGCCGGTCTGTTGGAAATAATGAAGGTGCGTACTGACTTGAAGTACATAACAGATATAAAGCCAGATGCTGACGCTGAATTCCAGACTTTTGAAGGACGTTACTTCAGTACACCGAAAAAGATGGGCGCACAGACTGCGGAAGCAAACATAAATGCCGGTATTGCAGCGGCTGTACAGATAAATGCGTATTTCAAAGACGGATGTACCAAATTCCAAGTAAATAAATAATGGCAACAATAAAACCATTCAAAGGGATACGTCCTCCAAAAGAACTGGTGGAAAGTATCGAGTCTCGTCCATACGACGTGTTGAGCAGTAAAGAGGCGCGTGAAGAGGCAGGCGATAATGAAATGAGTCTGTATCATATAATCAAACCTGAAATAGATTTCGAGGAAGATATTGACGAATATGATCCGAGAGTATATCAGAAAGCGGCAGATAACTTCAAGAAGTTTATGGATAAGGGATGGCTGGTTCAGGATGACAAAGAAAACTATTATCTATATGCCCAGACCATGAACGGTAAGACACAGTACGGACTTGTAGTAGGAGCTGCTGTCGCTGATTATATGTCAGGACTGATAAAGAAACACGAGCTTACAAGATGCGACAAGGAAGAAGACCGTATGAAGCACGTGCGAGTGTGCAATGCCAATATGGAACCGGTGTTCTTCGCTTATCCTGATAATGCAAGGCTTGATGAGATAATAAAGCGTATCGCACAGAACGAGCCTGAATATGATTTCATAGCACCAATTGACGGATTCAGGCATCAGTTCTGGATTATCAGCAATGAAGATGACATTAGAGCTATAACTGAAGAGTTTGCAAAAATACCGGCTCTGTATATAGCAGACGGTCATCATCGTAGTGCCGCTGCGGCATTGGTAGGAGCGGAATTGGCAAGAAAAGACGAAAATCATACAGGAAATGAGGAATATAATTATTTCATGGCTGTATGTTTTCAGGCTTCTCAGCTCACCATATTGGACTATAACAGAGTTGTGAAGGATCTTAATGGTCTTACGCCAGAACAATTCATCAATGCCCTGTCAAAGAATTTCATCATTGAAAAGAAAGGTTCGGAAACATACAAACCATTGTGTATACATAACTTCTCACTTTATCTTGACGGATGTTGGTATTCTCTCACAGCTAAAGAAGGTACGTATAATGACTCCGATCCCATTGGCGTTCTTGACGTGGATATTTCCACACGTCTTATTTTGAATGAGATTCTTAATATTCAGGATTTGAGATCGGACAAGCGTATAGATTTTGTTGGAGGTCTGCGTGGTCTGGAAGAACTGAAGAAGAGAGTGGATAGTGGAGAAATGAAAGCCGCTCTCGCATTGTATCCAGTATCGATGAAACAGATTATGGACATTGCAGACAGTGGTGCCATAATGCCTCCAAAGGCGACATGGTTTGAGCCTAAACTGCGTTCGGGTCTTGTCATACACAAGTTGTCTTAATGTAACAGAACACAAATTTACGAGATTTATGTCTCATTAATAATGGAGGGGCGAACCGCAATTCGCCCCTTTACAATATCATAAGATGAGTAATATTTCAGACGAGTATAAAACTGTCACATCCGAGGTAGCTGAAGGGTTTTATAGTGAAAAGCGTAGCAAGTTTTTTGCTTTTGTCCATCATGTGACGTCAGAAAGTGATATAAAAAACATAATCGCCGCTTATCATAAGTCATACTATGATGCGCGTCATATATGTTATGCATATGTATTAGGTCCGGATAAAGCTCATTTCAGAGCAAATGATGACGGGGAGCCCAGTAGTACAGCAGGGAAGCCTATACTTGGACAGATAATAAAAAATGACCTGACGGACATTCTTGTTGTTGTCATTCGCTATTACGGAGGTGTTAATCTTGGTACAAGCGGACTTATAGTAGCATACCGTACTGCCGCAGCAGATGCCATTTCGTCGGCAAAGATTGTATACAAACAAGTTGAAGAGACTGTTAAACTTAAATTCCCTTATGAGTTGACCAACAGCGTTATGAAGATCGTGAAGGAATTATCCGCACGTATCTTATCAAATGAATATAACAATGATAATATGTGTGACATGACTTTATCAGTAAGGAAATCTCAGGCTGAGATTTTGAGAAGCAAATTCAAACATTTGACATTACTTCGTAATCTTGATGTCCGCTAAAATTATCTATATATAAAATGTCTGTTCGCAATACATAAACCACGTTCCAACAGACTTCATCTGTATTTAGTGTTGCTGTAATACCGCCTTCCGCTTTTCACATATTCAATCCAACTAATCTTCTATATAAACAGAAAGCTTTCATTCAAAAATAAGTATGAAATTTGATAAAAGTGACGGTCGATTCTGATAAGACAAAAGATGTATATTTATGCAAGTGGAGCAGGCTATTTGAATATTTATATAATGTAAAATCGCTGAGAATCGAATAAAAACAAACAATAAAACATCGATCGTCATATACACTGTTTTTAGCATGTAAACATAATGTATTGAATATCAGTATTTTGACTGATATAACACTTACGATATGTTTTTTCAACATACGACAAAGCCTTTTCCGGTATGCGAGAAAGCCTGTATGGACGTGCGAAAGAGAACGTTTGGGAGTATGATACAGTCTCTTTTGTAGTAGGAGAGCGATGTTGTAAGAGGGTTGGAATGATAAAAATTTTCATGATATAGCAAAATAATATTATTAAGACGGATATAGCTGTATAAGATGTGGGGTAGGATAGGACACAGACTAAAATAATACTGTTGTAGAAACGTATCCGGAATGTAAAGCCCTTTCTATTTTGTAAAAATTATATGTAAAGATTTTTTACTGTCTGTTCTGTATAAATATTCATTCTATTGAGTTATATTTAGATTACATATATGGCTGTATTGAACTTGATAATGCTTCCTGACTCTTAACCACGAATCTGCCATCAGACCGCCATAGTCTTGTTCTCGCTTAATTTATATGCTGTTCATTAGCATTCCGCACAGCTGACTCCCATTTTGCTTCCCGCTTCTTTCCGGTGTAGCCCGCTACATATAAGACAAAACCTGGAACAAATCTGTCTGAAGACAACACGTAATACGGATGAAGTCTGATGACAGGTTCCGGTTAATCATAATAGAAATATGTTCTGTTTCCTTTGATTTATTATATATCCATCACGCATATCCTCTGTTCACAATTATAAATGTTTTATACAGACTTATCAATACTAAGTTTTATAAAACAAACAGTCTGCAGACGTTTTGTAATCACATCTGCAGACCGTCGTACATTTGTTTGTATATTATGTAATGTATCTTACCAAAGATTCAAACGGTTCTCTTTTGGAATAAACATCTTATCAGTGGATTTGATGTTAAACGCATCGTACCACGCGTCAATATGTGGCAGAGCACCGTCTACGCGCCAACATCCAAGAGAATGCGGGTCACTCTTGGTACGGTTTCTGATTTCCTCCGTAGTTATATTTGCAGCCCAGACACCTGCATATGCAAGGAAGAAACGCTGTTCTGGAGTAAAACCGTCAATTGTCGGTAGTTTCTCGTTCTTTGTGGCATTCTTGAACGCATTGAATGAAACCATCAGTCCACCGTGATCAGCGAGATTCTCGCCCAATGTCAGTTTTCCGTTTGCGTTAAGATCAGGAAGTACTTTTATCGAAGAGAAAAATTTATCACACAGTTCCGCACGCTTATTGAACTTCTCGGCATCTTCTGCTGTCCACCAGTCTGTCATATTGCCGTTTTTATCATAGTTACGTCCCTGATCATCAAAACCATGTGTCATCTCGTGACCAATGACAACTCCAATAGCTCCGTAGTTGAACGCATCATCGGCATTCATATCGAAGAATGGCACCTGAAGTATTCCTGCCGGGAAACATATTTCGTTTGTTGTCGGGTTGTAGTATGCATTCACTGTCTGCGGTGTCATGAACCATTCATCTTTGTCTACAGGTTTGCCCGCACGATAGTTGATGTCCCACTTTCTCCAGAAAATCTTGCAGTTCTGTACATTCTCATAATATGACAGATTCGGATCTATGGAAAGACCGGACATGTCTTTCCACTTGTCAGGGTATCCAATCTTGACATAGAAAGAATTGAGCTTGTCAAGTGCCGCCTTTTTGGTGTCCTCGCTCATCCAGTCCTGTTCTCTTATACGTTGTGCCAGAGAAATCTGTAGATTTTCAACAAGTTTTTCCATTCTTGCTTTGGCTGCTGCCGGGAAATAACGTTCCACATACATTTTGCCGAGAGCCTCACCCATCTGGCTTTCAACCTGACTTGTGGCACGTTTCCAACGCGGATAGTTTTCCTTGCGTCCAGACATTGTTTTACCGAAGAAATCGAAATTGGCGGCAATGACATCATCACTTAGATAGTCCACGGCAGAAAGGATGACATCCCATTCCATATATGCCTTGAGCTCATCCGCCGTCATCGACTCTACTATTTTATTGGCTCCGCTGACAAAATCCGGCTGACCTACGACAAGTTCCTTGAAGCATGAATTGTCCACATCCAGCTTGCTCATATAGGCAGACAGCTTTATGGCAGGATAATTGCTTTCAAAGTCTTCAATTGTCATTTTGTTATAATTGGCTGCGACATCCCTCAACTCAGCACGTGACTTTGACACTTTGGCAAGTGCCGTCTCTATTTTCATGATGTTCTCCATTTTCTTTGTGGCTGATTTTTTGTCAAAGCCGAAGAACTGGAACATGCGTATGATGTGTTTTTTGTACGCATCGCGTATGCCGGCTGTCGCAGAGTCATTGTCCAGATAATATTCTTTTTGTCCAAGAAACAATCCGCCCTGGTATATGTTAAGAATATTCATCCTTGAGTTTTTCTCGTCCGCTCCAAATCCGATTCCAAGAGGAATGCCGTATCCGAATGTAGCGTATTTAAATTGTATATCACGTAATGCTGACGTATTAGAGGCTTTCTCAATCTCGTTAATCAGTGGCATTGCCGGTTTTACGCCATCCTTATTGCGACGTACAGAATCCATCGCCTGTTTATAGAAATCGCTCAATTTCTGTTCTGTACTGCCCGGTGTGAATGTCTTTGACGCCAGTTCTGCAAGAATAGTGTTTATACGCTTGTTGTTGGCTTGTGCCAGTTGGTCGAAGCTTCCATATCTGGAATATGCAGCCGGTAATGGATTGTTCTTCATCCATCCGCCACAGGCAAACTGATAAAAGCTCTCACCGGGATTGGCTGTTCTGTCGAGATTCTCCAAACTAATACCCGATTTAAGCTGTTCTTGAGCAAATCCGAGTAACGGAGCACTTGCTATTACCATAATCGGAATGATTTTTTTGATTTTCATTTTAATTTATATATTATGTTTATGATATTTATAAGGAATGATTAATCGACGTTTTGTATATCCGTAACATTAATACGACAACTTGTTCTGTTCTTCCTCCAGCTTTTCAGACAGGCTCGTCCATGTGTTTTCTTCTTCTTCGAGCAAGCCTTTAAGAGAGGTATATTCTGCTATAAGATTCATATCTGCGGCACCTTCCGGAGTACATAATTTGTCGTTGATTGTTTTAATCTTATTTTCAAGGATTTCGATTCTTTGTTCAGACTCCTTTATTGTTTTCTCTATTCTGCGTATTTTTTTCTGTATTTCCTTGTGTTCTATATAATTGTTCTTTTTTTGTGATGATATTGTGTCTTGCAGAGATTCGCCTGCATTCTGATTCTTTTTGGGTGCTGCAAGCTCGTCAGGAGATTCAATGTCACGCTTGTATAGATAGTCATATATTCCTCCGAGATGTTCTGTAACGTTGCCATCTGCAAATTCATATACCTTAGAGACAAGTCCGTCCAGAAAATCGCGGTCATGACTTACGATAATGGCTGTTCCGTCAAACGCATTGATTGCTTCTTTCAGCACCTCCTTCGACTGCATGTCAAGGTGGTTGGTCGGCTCGTCGAGAATAAGCAGATTAACCGGCTCCAACAGCAATCTTATCATAGCCAATCTGCTGCGTTCTCCACCACTGAGCATTCTTACTTTCTTTTCAGAAGCCTCGCCGCCAAACATGAACGCTCCAAGAATGTTATTTATTTTCAGTCTTATTTCTCCCTTTGCCACATTGTCAATTGTCTCAAAAACAGACAGACTGCCGTCAAGCAGTTGTGCCTGGTTTTGCGCAAAGTATCCTATCTGCACATTGTGCCCTATCTTTAATGTTCCTGAATAGGGAATCTCTCCCATAATACATTTTATCAATGTGGATTTTCCGGATCCGTTACGTCCTACAAACGCTACTTTCTCACCGCGTTTTATAGTAAATGTAACATTTTCGAAAACGGTGTGTGTGCCGTATTGTTTGCCTACTTCATCACAGATTACCGGATAATCGCCGCTGCGAAGACAAGGCGGAAACTTCAGATGCATGGATGACCTGTCAACTTCATCTATCTCAATAGGTACGATTTTCTCAAGTTGCTTTATACGACTCTGGACCTGCACCGCTTTTGTCGCCTTGTATCGGAAGCGCTCGATGAAATCCTTTATGTCCGCAATCTCTTTTTGCTGGTTTTCGTATGCACGTATTTGCTGTTCCCGTCTTTCCGCACGCAGTTTTATGTATTCATCATATTTTACCTTGTAGTCGATAATCTTGCCGCATGATATTTCCAGAGTCCTGTTTGTCACATTATTTATGAATGCCCTGTCGTGACTTACAAGTATTACTGCTTTACTGCTTTGCTGCAAGAAACGTTCCAGCCATTGTATGCTTTCAATGTCAAGATGGTTTGTCGGCTCATCAAGAAGCAGGCAGTCAGGTCTGCTCAATAATATCTTCGCCAACTCAATGCGCATGCGCCATCCACCGCTGAATTCTGAGGTAGGGCGGTCAAAATCAGATTTATAAAAGCCAAGACCGGTAAGTATTCTTTCTATCTCAGCTTCATAGTTTTCTCCTCCCAACATGAGATATCTGTCATGTTCCTGAGTATATTTGTCGACAAGGGCAATGTATTCATCGCTATCGTAATCGGTGCGTTCCGTAAGTTCCTTGCTCATCGCATCGATTTTATCTTTCATGTTTATAATGTCGGAGAATGATTTTCTTGCCTCATCTCTCACTGTAGTGTCATCCTGCAATATCATTACCTGTGGAAGATAACCGATTCTCATGTCCGATGAAATTGATATTTTACCGTCTGTAGGCTGTTGCTGACCACAGAGTATCTTCATCAGAGTGGATTTTCCGGCTCCATTTTTTCCTACAAGCGCAACTTTGTCATTATCGTTTATTACAAATGACGCATCTTGAAAGAGAGGTTTTATTCCAAATTCTACTTTTAATTTTTCTACAGAAATCATTTTATATGATATTTAAACATGCAAAGATAATGAAAGATGAGTGCGACAGCAAGTATGGAAAACGGAGTTTTACCGTACCTGATACTGCCGAACCGACTCTTATCTTATACAAAGATAATGCAAATGAGCGGAAAGCGAGCTTGCTCTTAATTTCCCGAGTGTAGCTTATCTTATACAAAGATGATGCAAACGAGCGGAAAGAGAGCTTGCTCTTAATTTCCCGAGTGCAGCTTATCTTATACAAAGATAATGCAAACGAGCGGAAAGAGAGCTTGCTCTTAATTTCCCGAGTGCAGCTTATCTTATACAAAGATACAAAATTTCAGATATTATATACTCAAAACATATTATATATGAGATACATGCATACTGAATATTATAACTGTTCATAAAAACGCCTGATCTTGATATATGTGATCAGGCGATATTTATTAATAAACTATTGTTCTATTATTCGTCTCATATTAAATTCTTGTATTTTACCATCCGGACTGACTTTGGATAGGATTCTGAAATTGTGACGTTCTGTTGTTTCATCCGTATATTGAATGTCTTGAATGGCATTGAATTCTACGGTGTATTCGTATTGTTGTTCACCAATCTCCTTTTTCGATATCTTATAGTCTCCATTTGTATGCCAGTCCATGTGTGATACGTTACTCTTATAAATTTTGTTCATAAAAGAAAGTACATCCATGCGGGTCGCCCCCTGTTTACCCAAGAATGATGTCAGGACCGGATTGACGGAGTCTGACAGTGTGTTTTCATCTTTTGTGTTAAGACTTTGAAAGAAATTCCTGAAAATCATATCAATCATTATTTCTTCCTCCGGCTGCACTGTTTGAATCTTTATTTTCCTAATACAATCGGAAGCCTCATCATAATATTCGCCATTTGGCTGGTTTTGTATGTAAGTTTCGTACGATTCTATTGTATTTGATTGTTTAGCAGCAAGCCAATCGATTGAGTCGATTTTATGAACTGCTATGTTCTTATATTGAGAGTTTGGATATTCTTTAAGATATTGCTCCAAAGCACTTTTTGAATTGCTTACAATTGCATTTGTCCATGCGATGTTTGCCTCCTGCAATTCATTGAGCCGTTTTTTTATCATTAATATATGCTCTGTAGGAGCATCCGTGTCAGAATATGTCTCTATATATTTCTCTAAAACAGATATGTCACTGCTGGACAAGGCGAATTCGTACTCGCTTTTTTCCTTGTTTATATCATTTTGATTATTGTATATATATACTGCCGTAGCAGCTATCGCAATCAACAAAACAATTCCGGCAAAAACGGCAATAAGAATGTTTCTCTTATTTTTATTACCACCGGTTTCTATCTTATTTTCTATTGCAGATTTTTCTGATGTATTCGGATGATGGCACTCAGGGCAGCTCTCCTGGCTTGAAAGATATCTGCATCCGCATTGAGGACATACGGTTATGTTTCCAGATATTTCAACTCCACAAAACGGACAGCATGGTGCTTTGTCGCTTACATCATGACCGCACTCCGGACATTTTATTACTGACATCTCGTATGAATTTAATGTTTAAATCTTATTTCTCTCAAACTGTGCTTGCCCATGAACCTGCTTTTATCTACATATCCGTTTACACCGTCAATATGCCCTTTTCCGGTGTATTGCCACATGGTGTAATCACGGTCGTCTTTAAGTACCGGCTCTCTTTCTGTATATTGGGCTATCATTATTTTGTAGTCATTTATTTTCCCGGCAAGATAATTATTATAGAAATTGGTAAAAGTGTATAATAATGGTTTTTGTTTATATGCAACCTCAACCATTTCAAGGAACTTAAACAGAGAATCACAAAATTCCTTTGTAGAAAGACCGCTTTTCGTTTCAATGTCTATCATCGGTATCAAGTCCTGATCGTCGGGTCTGCATTGAGTCATGAAATTTTCCAATTGTTTTGCCAATTCTGTCTTAGGACGGAAGAAGTGATACGAGCCAACTTTTATACCGTGTTTTTTTGCAAGTTCAATGTTGTATTCATATTTTTCATCAATGTTGTCGCCTCCTTCTGTAGCTTTAAGATAGACATACGCCATTTTCTTGTTATTTCCTACAGTTTCCCAAAAAACTTCTCCCTGATAATGGCTCATATCAATGCCATGTATATGTGTGCATGTGTCTTCACATTGCACATTTTCTGTATAAAACTCCTGAGCCGATGTTGTTGTCGGCAGGACAATATATAAAAACAGAATAAAAGATAAAACAGAATATACAGTCTTCATGATTGCAAAGTTAATAAAAAGGGAATAGAGTATTGGTTTGTCAATTGTAATTTTACAAATATTAATATATCCGGATGACAGTGTCTGGTCTATTCTTCTATTTCAGATAAACTGTTTGCCATTCTGTTAATCAGATTACTAATTGTTTCAAGAGGAGCATAATTGATGTATTTCATAGAATGCCATATGTTATTGCGCAACAATACAGAATTGTTATGTAGAATTCCGCTTTTGCTTTGTCGGAAGTGCCACTCTAACTCTGAATCATTCTTGATTATATTATCCAATGCCTTTAATGCTCTGTTGTATGCTATTCTGTCTATATTGTGCACAAATGGAACTTCCTGCATATCGAAGCATAGAGTCGTGATAAGAATGCTGCCTTCATACTGTGCCATTGCATGTAGTTTCAGATATTGCAACCAATGTTCCAATTTCACAAAATCCACCTTATCTCCTTTGTTTCTTAAATATTTGCCGATAAGCAGCAGGTTGTTGTATGCTATTCCGTGAGTAAGAATCTTATTTGTGTTATAGATTATAATATTTAGCAGGTCTAATGTTTCAATGGATGTGTCAATAGAATGCAATTCTTTGTGTCTTAGATTTGCCAGTCTTTTATTTAAAAACATGTTATTCAAATCAGAACGCGGAATGCAGACTTTCTCGTTTGTTGTTTCGTTAATGTCTATATTATAAGTTTTGAAAAATCCGTATACCGTTTCATAAGGAATATTTTCATAATTACAATTCTTCATCCCTTTTATGGCTACAGATATGACGTTCTGTGATATTATTATATTTAATAATTTGTTCCATTTGAATATGGACATAGGTTCAAATGGTTCTGTATCATTAAATGCCCCAGAACGTATAGCACGAAGAAAGTTTCTTTTTATGATATCCATTTTAAAACTACAGTGCGTTTATATATCCGTATACGGATGATGGTTTTATAATTATATATCAGTTGCGGCAAGCATATGTATACGTATGTATTTCTTGTGTTATATTATGAGCCATGGTACAAATATATTGAATAATTTCGAGCTTTCAATAACTTGTCCATTGTTTTATACATACTTTTGTATTTGAACAAAATACAGCAAACTCTTTATTTCTTATTATATGACGCAGGAAATCTGAAATATATGCATAACAGTGCAAACACCCCCAATGCGTATGGATAATATAGATAAGGCATTATGTCTATTGGATTTATCCGTGCAAGATTCGCAACTGTCAGTATTTGTGCGCCATATGGAATGATGCCTTGCATGCAGCATGAGAAAGTGTCGAGAATACTTGCTGTTTTTCTATTGTCAACGCCGTATTTCAGACTTATTTTTCTGGCTATGCCTCCCACCGTTATTATTGCAACCGTATTATTTGCCGTGCAGATATTTACGGCTGCGACCATCATTCCGATTACTAATTCGGCTCCACGTTTGCCGTGTATATGTGATGTGATTTTACTTATTATATATTCAACACCTCCGTTTTTATTTACGATTTCGAAAAGTCCTCCGGCAAGCATTGTTATAATAATCAGTTCGCTCATTGATTGAATCCCTGTTCCCATTGACGCGAACCAGCCGAATATGTCATACGAACCATTAATAATTCCTATTATTGCTGTCAGGATAAGTCCGACCATAAGTACTACTATCACGTTTATTCCCAGCAATGCCGTAATAAAGACAGCCATATAGGGAAGTATCTTGGAGAATTCTGTTTGAGAAACAACCAGCGGCTTGTTTATGTCAAAGCCCAGAATAATATAGACAATGAAGATTATAAGCGCGACAGGAAACACAATGTATGAGTTTGCCCGGAACTTGTCTTTCATATTACATTCTTGAGAGCTTGTTGCAGCAACGGTAGTGTCTGAAATGAAAGACAGATTGTCTCCGAAGAACGCTCCTCCAATTACAATTGCAACCATGAGATTTATATTTACTCCGGTTGTCTGTGCCAAGCCTATTGCAATCGGAGTCAGAGCAACTATTGTCCCAACACTCGTTCCTATTGACAAGCTTATAAAACAGGTTGAAATAAACAATCCGGCAAGAATCATATTGTCAGGTAATACTGACAGCATGAAATTTACAGTAGCGTCAACGCATCCTATATCTTTTGCCGTATTGGCAAATGCACCAGCCAACATGAATATCCATATCATTAACATTATGTTCTCCGTGCTGGCTCCTTTGCTGAATACACGTATCCGCTCGTTCAGATTCCCGTGGCGGGATGAAATGATTGCGTATATTCCGGAGATGAGAAACGCAGTGCTTATTGGAACTTTATAAAAATCCTGAGCTATGATTGATGTTACCAAATAAATTAATATAAAAACAATCAATGGACTCAGGGCAATGATACCTTTTTTATTATTCATATCTACTATAATTGAGTCCTACGATAGAACTCCATGTTTTCTTTTGTAAGCAATTCTATCGGCATATAGTTCACTGGCTGTACTTTTTCTTTCAAGACTACGGCTTTAAATAATGTATCGACACAGTTGAATCCCTGCTGATACCCATGTTGTGCAACAAGAAAAGAAATGCTTCCTTCCTTAAGGCACTTGGCGTTCTTTGCCACCATGTCGTATCCCATAATCTGTACGTTGCGTATGTTGTTTCGTAAAAGATATTCTCCAACGATATGAGCTTTTGAATTAAGGGTTATACAATGATGTATATGGGGATGGGCATCAAAGAACTCCTTCAATATTATGTCATATTTTCTTTTTGTACTTTTAAATGGAATCTGTAGCTCAACTATTTCTATATTTGGATAGTGGTCCTTCATGTAATGTCTGAAGCCTACTTCTCTGTTACGCTGCTGTTTGCTTGTTACTTGTCCGTTTTTTACCTGTTTCAAAAGCATTATTTGTTTCTCTTCAGATGCAATAAGCATAAGCATTTTTGCGGCAAAATATCCGCTGCAGAAAGAGTCCTGCCCCCAAAATGAAAGAGGTTTAAGGTCAGGCATGTATGAGTCTAATAATATAAATGGAATCTGTTTGTCATGAAGCGAATCGGTGAATACTTTTGTGACATCCAATTCTACGGGAACTATTATCACACCATCCGGATTCTGTTCTATACATTTTTTATATTGTTCAATGAAAGAATCGTTATTAAAACGCTCATAATACATGATTTTTACATCGATGTGAAAATCACGTCTTGTTTCTATAGCTTTCTGCGCACCTTGTTCTATCTCTTCCCAATACGCTTCTGATTCATGAATCGGCATCAGTAAATAAAATGTGTACGATTTGTTATATGCCAATGCGCTTGCATATACATTAGGATGATAATTCATGTTTTTCAGCGCCTTCTCGACTTTTTCCCTTGCGGACTGCGATACATTGGCGCGATTATGCAATACTCTGTCTACTGTTCCGACTGATACTCCCGCAATCTCAGCGATATCTTTTATCGTAATTTTTTCACTCATATAATATGACTGGAAATACACTGCAAATGTAATAATAAAAAATGAGTCATTAACATTGTGTATGTATATTTTATTCAAATATTACATATAAGCTGTCGTTTTTAGTAATTATTTTTTTTATATCGCCACATTTTGTTTACCTTTGCTTTATGACGAATTCAAACAGTAGTTTTATTCAATGTTGTTTATGAGAAAAGGAATCGGAACCTTTCTGTTGCTTTTTATAATATGTTTTTTCATCTTTTTTTCATGCTCCAGACCTGAAAACCGGAACATGACAGATAAGTTGAACACAATTTCCTATGAATATCACTACCGAAATATCGATACTTCGTTAGTATATGCCCAACGTGCATACAATGCTTCCAAATCAATGGATTACAATGCGGGAGAAGCCGAGGCTCTTAACAATCTGGCTTTTGTATATATGGCAAAAATGGATTATGACAAGGCATATGATTTACTGAACAAAGCCCAGCAGATAACTGATAATCAGATTGAATTGTTGGTCTCTGATGTACAGTTCATGAGATTATGTCAGAGACAATCTAAAAATAAGGATTTCTATTTCTATCGTGAGAGCGCTCTCTCAAGGATGAAGCGCATAGAAGAAGAGTATGCTGGCTTGAGTGAACGCGAACATCAACGTTATGTTTATGCCCAAAGCGAATATTCCATAGTATTGTCTGCTTATTTATTCTATATCGGTCTGACGGACCTGTCCGTCAGTGCTATTGAAAGTATTAATCCGAATGGTGACATAGTAGAGGACACAGCACAGTTATTGAATTATTATTATAACATCGGGTCAGGTGGTATAATAAAAAGTGATTCTGAAAAAAGTATATGTCAGGCGGAGTTCAACTATCTTATGAGGTGTTATCTTTTGTCACGACAATACAATTATCCATACTGGGAGGCAAATTCATTACAGGCGATAAGCGAGCATCTTATAAATAAGGAAAACAGAGAATTCATTATAAAAAACAATCCACAGGAAATAGATTTTATAAATGTGGATAAGATGCCGGACTCTCTTTTAGCCGGCAACATCGCAAGACGCTCATTGATTTTATTCGAGCAATATGGAGACGTGTATCAGACTGCGGGTGCCTATCGCACGCTGGGAGAATGCTATCTTTCAATAAATGATTATGGTTCGGCATTGATTTGTCTCGATAATGCACTACATAAGAATATCGCGATAAACAAAGCTCCTGATCTTGTCGCTTCCATAAGAGAGCAGTTGTCTTTGGTTTATGCAGCGATTGGGGACAAAAACAAGAGTTTTCAAAATCGACGTATCTATCTTGAGATGCAGGAAAAAACCAGGCAGGACAGACAGTTGGAAGCCAGGGCAGAGCAGTTAAGCAAGTCTTCGAGACAACTTAATATCATGCTTGGTGCTGTTGTTTTGATGATAATACTTGTGATTATTCTTCTGTTTATATTCAATTATCTGCGTCGGAAAAATGAAAATAAGTATTCTGTCAGTGGTTTTCTGCGTCCTTTGGAGGAATGGAAGCATAAGAATGAATTGCAGGAAAAGGAATTCAACGAACGTTTTGAAGAATTGAATGAACAGATTGAAATTGCGAAACAGCAGCTTCTGTCAAATAAAAAACGTAATCTTGAGCAACGTGCCAAAATATCATTGGCTAACGGAATACTGCCTCTGATAAACAGAATGGAACATGAGGTAAAGAAACTTATGGCAACGAACGAGACTGAGGCAGTAAGAAAAGAACGTTATGAATACCTTTCAGAAATAACTGATATAATAAACGAATACAACGATGTGCTCACACGCTGGATACAAATGAACCGCGGCGAACTAAATCTTCACATCGAAAGTTTTGAACTTCAGAAAGTTTTTGAGATCGTGTCAAAAAGCCGCATGGAATACAGACTGCGTGGCATAGACTTTGTCATAAAACCGACTACGTCTGTTGTCAAAGCCGACCGTGTGCTTACTCTGTTCATGATAAACACTATGGCGGAAAATGCAAGACGTTTCACTCCGCCTGGAGGACGCGTTGTTATAGACAGCCGGTCGGGGGATGATTTTGTTGAAATATCAGTCACTGATACCGGTTGCGGAATAGAACATACGAAACTGGAGCATATTTTCAGCCATAATTTATTTGAAAACAATAGGGAAGATGCTGTCAAATCCGATGCCGGAAAACGTACTCACGGATTCGGACTGATGAATTGCAAAGGAATAATAGACAAATATAAGAAAATAAGTTCTCTTTTCAGTGTTTGTACAATAGCGGCAGAGAGCGAGCCCGGCAAGGGCAGCCGTTTCTATTTCCGGCTTCCTAAGGGAATGATGCGCGTTATCATAACCATTATGATGATTTCATGTCCGGCACTGTCATTCTCAATGAGAAATGCGAATTTACGCTTGGCTTCATCATTCTCTGACAGTGCTCATGTTGCAAATCTGAATGAAGATTACCATAAAACGCTTGTTTATGCAGACAGCTGCATCAAACATCTGAACAAGTATTATTTAAGTCAAAAAAGCGGAGGACGTGACACTATGAAAGTATATTCTGACGTAATGTATCCTCCTGCAGAACTGGTATGGTTCTATGACAGCCTGCATACAGATTATAATGTCATACTGAATATCAGGAATGAATGCGCCATTGCAGCTATGGGATTGTATGAATGGGACCTTTACGAATACAACAACAACGCATATACAAAACTTTTCAGAGAGAGAAGCGCGGACAGCACTATATCTGACTATGTACATGTCATGCAGGAATCAAGAAACAATAAGAACGTGGCGATTATCATGTTGTCATTTTTATTCATCATGATATTCCCGGCATACTATTTCTTATACTATCGTCACAGGATATATTACAATCTTTATGTAGAAAGCATTGTGTCTATAAATAAAGTTCTATTATCGGATGTTACACCGGAGTCGAAGTTGGAACAAATAAATGACATCTGGAATAAGTGTAATAAATTTTCTGTCATGAACACGCGTCTGCAGATGCTTGACGGTGTCGTGAACCAGATAAAACATGCTTTACGTCAGAAAATAAACCTCATTTCCGAGAAACAGACCGACCTCGAGTATGCCAAAGACGAGCTTCAGAAAAACGAACTTGAGAATTATAAGATGCATATAAGTAATAGTGTTCTCGACAATTGTCTCTCTACTCTGAAACACGAGACGATGTATTATCCATCAAGAATAAAACAGCTTTTAGAGGGCAGAGACGGCAATCTGCTTGCAATTAACGAGACCTTGTCTTATTATAAAGAACTGTATACCATTCTCAGCACACAGACTTTGCGCCAGATATATGTCAGCAATGCGGTAGACTATCAGATAGTAGGTTACATGTTCGACATACTGAAAAAATTGAATGGCGGTGTCAGACCGGATATCACCTTTGATGATTATAATGTGAGATATGTTCTTGTAAAGGTCTTTATGACATCAATGAGACTCACTGAAAAACAACTCGCCGACTTGTTTTCTCCTCTTACGTGCGACATTCGTTTCTTGCTGTGTAAGCAGATAATACGTGAGGTGGGGGAGATTACCAACGCACGTGCATGTGGAATTCAGGCTGTCGGAGGAGACAACGGAAGTACAATTATAGAAATAATACTTACAAAATCGATATGGACAAATTTAAAGTTATAATAGTAGAAGATGTGCCTTTGGAACTAAAAGGTACGGAAGGTATATTACGTAATGAGATTCCTGAGGCGGAAATAATCGGAACGGCAGATAACGAGCAGCATTTCTGGCAGCTTATAAAAAAACAGTTGCCCGATCTTGTACTGCTCGATTTGGGACTTGGCGGTTCCACCACCGTCGGTGTAGAGATTTGCCGTCAGGTTAAGGACCGGCATCCTGGTGTGAAAGTGCTTATCTTCACGGGCGAGATACTGAATGAGCGTTTATGGGTAGACGCGCTTGATGCAGGATGCGACGGTATTATATTGAAGAGTGGGGAATTGCTTACACGCAGTGATGTCGCAAGCGTTATGGATGGCAAGAGAATGGTGTTCAACCAGCCTATTCTCAATAAGATTGTAGAACGGTTCAAGACCACTATAAACAATCAGATATTCAGGCAAGAAGCACTTATACAATATGAGATAGACGAATATGACGAACGCTTCCTCCGTCATCTTGCTCTTGGTTACACAAAGGAGCAGATCGCTTCCCTGAAAAACATGCCTTTCGGCGTGAAAAGTCTGGAAAAACGTCAGAACGAGCTGATACAGAAATTATTTCATAACGGAAACGGAGGTATCGCCGTCAACGCCACACGTCTCGTCGTGAAGGCTCTGCAATTGAGAATCATAGATCTTGACAATCTCATGCCTGATGATGATTGACACGACAAATATAAAATAAAGCGGATGAGAGACAAAACTGACAAGATAATATCGTGGATGGCATTGTCTGTGCTGATATTGCAGATTATGCTTTTTATTCTGTCGTGGATAGTTACGGCAACCAATCCTGATCTTAAAGTGCGTTCTTTGCTTAGCGGGGAAGGCGTGAGGTGGTTTATCGGTGCTTATGTAGACAACCAGAGTAATTTCGTACTTGTATGGCTATTGCTGCTGTCAATATCGTTCGGGGCAGTCAGGCAAAGCGGCTTGCTCTCAGCTGTCAGGAATATCCGACGGCTCGGATTCCGTGAGCGACTTGCCATCCGGTTTGTGTCCATAGAGCTGGTATTGTTCATTATAGTGCTGTTCCTGCTTACATGCGTTCCTCATGCGGTCTTGCTGAATGTGGCGGGAAATATCTATCCGGGCAGTCTTTCTATGGGATTTGTGGCATTGCTTTCATTCGTTTTGTGTACGTTTGCCATAACATATTATAATGTGGTGGCAAACAGAATCTCTCTTAGCGGTATATTCGGGTTGCTCACTGCCGGTGTGTCTTCCGCGTCTCCGTTTTTTGTGCTGTTTCTCCTTGTCTCGTGTCTTTATCACTCCATTTGTTTTGTGTTCTTTCTATGACGGTTTGCAAAGATTCATATTATCATAATTCTAATTTGACTTATTCCGCATCCGGCATGCTTTCGGTCATCTTTTTTGTTTTATTATGTTCTGTATGGATATAGATGGAGCACGTGCAAATATCCGAAAATATATATAGGAAAAGTTTAAGTATTAATCGTGGCAACTTGTAAGACAATATGTCTGCAAATATATATGGGTTGCCCATATATATTTACAGACATTATAAGAATACTCCGAATGCAATTCAGATATTAGTGAGGAGTGTTGAAATAATTCTCAATGAACTTCTCCAACTTTTCTCCACGCAGTCCGGTAGCTATGATTTTGGCATTCCGGTCCACTACGATTGTGTATGGGATGGCTGTCACGTTATATTCCTTGGCAGCATAGCTTTCCCATCCTCTGAGGTCAGAGAGATGAGTCCACGACAGGTTGTTGTCTGTGATGGCTTTTTCCCATGCGTTGTAGTCTGAATCAAGCGATATGCCGATGATTCCCAGACCATGGTCTTTATATTTGTTATAGATGTCCACCATTAAAGGCATCTCAGCCCGGCATGGTCCGCACCAGCTTGCCCAGAAATCAATTATGTTAATCTGATTCTTGCTTATCTCGCTTTTCAAAGACACGCTGTTTCGTTGCAGGTCACCCAGTTCTATGTCTGTAAGCGTCGGAGCCGATACTTCTTTCTGCTCCTTCTCAGCATTCTCCGGTTTCCCACCATGCTTTATCTGACATGAGAGCAACAGGCACATTGCCGTCGTTGCCACACATAAATTACGGAATATTCTCATATGATTATTTTATTTTCAGTTTATACCAGATACTGTGAACTTATGCTTTCGTTGTTTATGACACGTCTTATTGTCTCTGCAATCATGTCGGCTACAGAAAGCTGTTTCACCTTCGCACAACGGTTTGAGTAAGGGATGGAGTCTGTGAATACAATCTCCTCGAGTGCCGAATCCTGCACACGCTCAGAAGCGGGACCGCTCATGACGCAGTGTGACGCACACGCTCTTACGCTCTTGGCTCCAGCCTCTTTCATGATGTCAGCAGCCTTTGTTATTGTACCGGCGGTGTCAACCATATCGTCCACTATTATAACATTCTTGTCTTTTACATCACCGATAATCTGCATGCTTTCCACCACATTGGCGCGTGCGCGTGTCTTGTTGCACAGAACGAGCGGGCAACCGAGATACTTGGCAAATGTGTTCGCACGTTTTGAACCGCCTACGTCTGGAGACGCTATAACGAGATCCTTCAGATGCAGACTCTGAAGATACGGCAACAGTACGCCTGAAGCATAAAGATGGTCGACCGGTACATCAAAGAAACCCTGAATCTGGTCAGCATGGAGGTCCATTGTTATAAGCCGGTCAATACCTGCCGCACTCAAGAGATTAGCTACAAGTTTTGCACCGATGCTTACTCTTGGCTTATCCTTGCGGTCCTGTCTTGCCCAGCCGAAATATGGTATTACTGCGATAATCTGTCGGGCAGACGCTCTTTTTGCTGCATCAATCATCAATAGCAGTTCCATCAGATTGTCTGAATTAGGAAATGTGCTTTGTACAAGAAAGACATCGCGTCCGCGAATGGATTCCTCATAGGAAACAGCGAACTCTCCATCAGAGAATCGTGTTACCAACAGATTGCCTAACGGGCAACCTAAGCTTGAGCAGATTTTTTCTGCAAGGTATCTCGTGCTTGTGCCGGAGAAAACCAAAAAAGAGTTTTTTGCACTCATTTCTTTTTTATTAATGATGTATATAAATTAACTGATTATTTTCCTTAGACGTTCAAAGTGGTTTATCAACTCTTTATAGTCATTCTGGTTGTGTATGTCGAATCTGTTCCACAAGTCACCGCATATGACAACGCCTCCGAATCCAAGATCTCTGGCAATCTGCAGATTGTCCGTGTTCATTCCGCCGAGTGCATAGACTTTCTTGTCTATCAGTCCGTTGTCTGCGGCTTTCTCCAGATCGTTCATTGTGAAATATGATTTCTGCTCCGGCTCTGACTGGCTGTCAAAGATGTTTCTCAGAAAAACATAGTTTGACTGTTTCTTCAATTCCTTCAGCAGTTCGAGTTTCGTACATGTACGGCTGATATGTCCTTTGTAGTTGAGAGGCGGTGTGAGGGTAGGTGTGTCTATATGAATACCGTTAAGCCTGTATTCTTCTTTCAGATAGAAGTGGTCGTGAACAGTTATCTTGTTATAGAAGTCCTCCGGTATGAGTGAGAGCAGACGTTCTGAGTAAACAGGTGAGGTTAGTGGTTTGTAAAGATGCAGATTGTCCATCCCTTCTTCAAAAAGAGTAACAAGAATTTTATCTTCTTCTACGAAGAATGTGGATTTTGTCATGATAATTAACTTCATTGCCTGTTTCTTTTGTGTTGCAAAATTATTAATTTTCTGCCAAACTTACAATCATATTATATGATAAAATCCTAACGGCTCCATATTTTTGTATTGATTGACCGGTATCTGCCGTCAGTCCTCATCCGTGTTCCGTACTGATGTTATGTATATTTGTTCACTTTTTCATCGGATGTGTGGTGGACCGCATTGAGAAAGAGCGTAAGACAGTTGCCTCTCGACTCATTTCTTTTTATGAGTGTCCTGCCGCTCAAATCTTATTTTTATGTGGTTGAAACCCATTGACTGCATGATGTTGTGGAATTGCGTAACCGCATTCTGTTCGGCGCTTCTTATGTTCGACTCTGTGAGGCAGCGTCTCATCATGATGTCTTTCGCCTTTTGATAAAGTGCAGCCCGTGCCTGATGACTCCATTTCCCGCTTTCAAGAAACGCTCTGGTGCGTGTCTCGTCAATGAAATCATCGTCAAGCAGTCTTATTGGCGGAAGCGTCACAACGACCGAGTCGCCTGATGTCCTTATCCAGTTTTTCCCGGTTTTATGCAAATCAATCCCCAGACGAAGTGTCCCATAATAGATTCTTACCAGTTGGTCGTCCCCGAACAGACCATGCCTTACGGTGTCAACTATCTCCTCATCGCTGACTGCCAGAAACTCCCACTCGCCAATATCTTTTATCGATTCTATCAGATTTGGTGTTATGTCTATTTTGTTGTTTGTGTATATATCCGCACTGTTGTCTTTTCCGCAATGAATTATTGCGGTTATGATTATCAGCACAATTACCACACCTCCTGCTGCAAGCAGCCATGGAGCCATTGTCGTACTGATGATGTGATTTATGAATTGTCTTATGCTGTTATTCTTATTTTTCATTGTGTCACATTCTTGTTTTCAATTAACGAACTGATGTCTTCCCGGGTGAAATCCTTTCTGAATGTTATCGTAATGTCGCTTTCTTTATATCCCATTTGCTTTATCAGTGGAATCAATGTGCGTGCCGCACTTTCTCTTGCCATGTCTGTAAGTCCCATGTTCGGTATATCCGCCACTATAGCCTGCCGTCCCTGCCTTTCATAGTCAGACAGTTCCTCGTCACTGAAACGCCGCCGTGTAAAAGCCACATATTCTTTGATTTCGTCGTGGTTGACTGTTGTGCCGGTTATGGTTATTTTAGGATCAGGCAGAATAATATTTATTTTGCCGTTCGATTTTTCCACATTCGCATCCGAAAATCCTTCAAAGTCTATGTACGCTTTCACTGTGGCGTCGATAGGTATTGCTATCTTTCTTTTGCCGAGAGGAAGGTCTATGTCATATTCTTTCTTGAAGAACTTACCTTTAAGGCTTATTTTGTCGTCGTGCGTTATAATCTTATGTATATGATATTCTGTAGTGTAAAGACGCGAACATTTCTTTATCTGCATAATAAGCATCGGGATTGTATCAACAGTCCCGGTTGATGCCGCCGTCTTTTCTTTCCTGCATGAAGAAAAAAATGCAGCCGTAAATAGCATCAGAATAATTAATGTCTTTCTCATTCGGGTATATATTTTTGTATGGCAAAGATAATGCAAGGCGAGTGCAACGGCAAGATGTGGAAACGAAGTTTTACCAAACTTGACACTGCCGAGCGCCGCTTGTCTTATGCAAAGACAATGCAAATGAGCGGAAAGAGA
>ULTV01068708.1_pt1 | contig 35709 bp, 20 predicted proteins | sample 1957931 | NCBI WGS metagenome assembly ULTV01 (sample SAMEA4835743, study PRJEB28245) | human gut metagenome | biome: gut microbiome; material: fecal sample | place: Denmark | collected 2008
TGGAGAAGTGAAAACCAAAGCGTACGTTGATCTGCAACTCATTGCGCGCGAAGTAATTCAGAAAATCGGCTATACCAAAGGCGAGTACATGTTCGAAAGTAACTCGTGCGGTGTATTGTCCGCCATTCATGAGCAAAGCCCCGACATTAACCGTGGTGTAGAACGTCAGGACCCTATGGAACAGGGTGCAGGCGACCAAGGCATGATGTTCGGCTATGCTACTAACGAGACAGAAAACTACATGCCTCTTTCGCTCGACCTGGCACATCGCATCTTGCAAGTGTTGGCCGACATCCGTCGCGAAGGTAAAGAAATGACTTATCTCCGTCCGGACGCCAAGAGTCAGGTAACTATTGAATACGATGATAACGGTACGCCTGTCCGCATCGATACAATTGTAGTTTCTACCCAGCATGATGATTTCATCCAGCCTGCCGACGACAGCGAAGCTGCCCAGCTGAAAGCGGATGAAGAAATGCTTGCCACTATCCGTCAGGATGTCATCAATATCCTGATGCCACGTGTCATTGCTTCTATTCATGCAGAGAAAGTACTTGCATTGTTCAATGACCATATCACCTATCATGTTAATCCTACCGGAAAGTTCGTTATCGGCGGACCTCACGGAGATACCGGTCTGACGGGACGCAAGATTATCGTAGATACCTACGGTGGTAAAGGTGCTCACGGTGGTGGCGCTTTCTCCGGTAAGGACCCCAGTAAGGTAGACCGTAGTGCCGCTTATGCAGCCCGCCATATTGCCAAGAACCTGGTGGCAGCCGGTGTGGCTGACGAAATGCTGGTGCAGGTGTCTTATGCTATTGGTGTGGCTCGTCCCATCAATATCTATGTCAATACTTATGGCCGCGGCCATGTAAACATGAGCGATGGTGAGATTGCGAAGAAGATAGATGAACTTTTTGATCTTCGTCCGAAGGCTATTGAAGATCGCCTGAAGCTTCGTAATCCGATTTATCAGGAGACTGCCGCTTATGGCCATCTGGGTCGTGAGCCACAGATTGTTACCAAGCACTTCAAGTCTCGTTACGAAGGTAATAAGGATGTAGAGGTGGAACTCTTCACTTGGGAGAAACTGGATTACGTGGACAAGGTGAAAGCCGCTTTCGGTCTGTAATTTTTCTCTGGTTTTGTAATCAGCGTAGCTTTACAAGCTATTTATATAGAAGCCGTCCTGCTTCCTTTCGTGTGGCGAAAGGAGGGGACGGCTTTTTATTGTTCTCATTTTAGTATAGAGCTGTTTCTTGTAAATATGCTGTTTTGTTTGTTACTAACAAATAGTTTCATAGCTTATTGGCAAATGATTTCATTTGTTGTCAGCAAACGAATCTTTTCCTCTGGTTGTTTTTAAGGGGACAGAACGATTGTAGGGTGGGCTGGCAAATTGTTTTCTATTTATTGATGTTTTAATCAAATTGATGTTGTTTCTTTATTTTATGTGATTATAGGTATTTCTCAATTTTGCATTATAGAATATTCTATGAATAAATAAGGAATGTAAATTCGTTATTCTTGCATATTCTTACATGTTTCCGGGCTTCTTATGCAGAAAAGGGTTACTACTTATGGACCATAAGGTTACTACTTATAGGTGATATCATTACTACTTACGGTCAAAAGGGTTACTACTTATGGGTAATGCACTTATTTGTGCCGGCAATTCTCCTTATATTTGTGTTTTTAGGGTAGTGTTTTACTCTAAAAGAAGTGTAAGTATTTCGATATATTATTAATAATCTGTGGCTTGTAGAGTTTCGTTTGTTTCTTTTTACCTCCATGGTCAGTTGTTCGGGAATAATGCATTCTTAGACAATTAGAAATGCAAAGTGTCAAAATGATAATGGGCTACTATTTATGTTTCAACAGTTTACTTTCTCATTGGCTTTTTCCATGATTTGTTACTATCTTTGTTGTATTGAAACGAGAAGTCTAAAATAGCATGAAAAAACTGTTACCTGCTTTCCTGTTCTTCATATCATTTACTATTCTGCTGGGGGCATGTAGAAGAGGTTCTCATGCAGTCAGTTCTATTCTGTTATTGGCTGATTCGTTGATGCAGTCGCATCCTGACAGTTCACTGCAATTGCTGGAAGCTATACCTGCACCGCAGAAGATGGGGAAAACAGATAGGGCATGGTATGCCTTGCTGCTTACGCAGGCGAAGTATAAGAATTATGTGTCGCTGGAGAATGATTCTTTAATACAGGTAGCTGTGGATTATTTTGAAAAGAACAGCGATAGAGAACAATTGGCAAAATCTTATTTTTATAGCGGATGTGTGCATCGGGAGCAAGAAGACATATCTACTGCCATAAATCTATATTTGAAGTCATTGAGGACTATGCCGCAAGGAGGTGACTCGGTATTTTTGTCGATGGTATATGGGCATTTGGGAGATTGCTATGGAGAACAATATTTGAATTCTGCTGCGATAGATGCACATAAGAATGCTTATGCTCTTTGCGGTACCGCGCATATTGATCGGGCTTTGTATGCCTTGTTGAAGATAGGAGACAATTACCTGATAAAAGATGATTCTGATAGTGCTTTCATTTATTATCAGCAGACGAAGCTTCTGGCTGATTCTTTGCAAACTTCTGCCTTTAAACCTCTTGTTTATAAAAATATAGCCGCTCTCTATAATGAGAGAGGAGAATATGAAGAGGCGAATAGTTATATCTCAGAAGCAATGAGAGACATAGAAGTGGAGGAAAGTCTTTATTCTATTTATTTTTTGAAGGGTGATATTATGAATCATTTGAATAAAAAAGATTCGGCTCTTTATTATTGGAATCTGGCTAAATATTCCTTTGATATTGAAACTAAAGCCTCTGCTTTTGATAGACTATTTGAATTAAACAAAGAGCAATCCCGCTGGCGAGAGGCTGCTTTGTGTGCCGATTCTTTCATCGTTTACTTTGATTCTATTCAAGCGAGTGCGTATCGAGCCGAAATTGGTGATTTGATGGACAATCATCAATTGGAAATCCATAAATACGCATTGTTGAAAGAGCATCAACTTGCAAAGAAAAAGATGATTTACTGTTTTTGGGGCTTATTTTTAGTATTGGCATTAATTTATATGTGGAGGGATAGATGTCGTAAGAATAAGTATATAGCTCTGCAAAAACAATTGAATGAGAATCGTGCGGAAATAATGATGCTGAGTGAAAGCTCTGCACCAATTGAAGAAAAAAGTGCAGAATTGCATGATCTGAAAGAAAAAAACTTGCAGATTTGTATTTCATTATTCGAAGCAACTGAGGGGTATAAGAAATTGAATGAGTTGAAAAATATGAAGCCTGGTAAACGCATTCTCAAAATTCAGGATTATAGGGAAAGGATTATTGGTGATATCCGGGAATCATTCTTAGATGTTATGAATAATTTGAGGGAGAATTGCCGTTCATTAACTAATGAAGATTTATTTTATTGCCTGTTGAGCCTGCTTCATTGTCCCAAAGATTTGCTTTTAGGTATAATGGATGCTTCTTCAGATGCTATAAAAGCAAGAAAACACCGGATTAAGGATAAAATGGATACTGTTCTTTTTGATAAGGTGTTTGGTTCTGATAATCAAAAACTTATGTGATTGACTCTATAGAGTGTTACTGTAAGTCTACATGAGTTTGTTACCTCTGTTACCTTTTTTTCTTGATTTTCATAATAAAAATTTAGTTATTTGGAGCATCAACCAATTAATCTTATATATTATGAAAACAAAATTTTTATTCTTGTTATTGATAGGGATTTTATTATCAGTTCAGGTTGGGGCAGAATCTCAATCTATGAGGAAACGGATTATATTAAAAACTGCTACGAATACTTCTCAAGGCACTCCTCGTTCTGTAGATCCGGCTTCATGGATTATCGCTTGCTATGATGTTGAAGATAGTAAATTATTTATTGATATTCCTGTCCCATGTGGCACTTTAACTGTGAGCGTATCAGATTCTTTGACCGGTGAAATGGCTTACTATCAGTCGTACTTTGATGAAAGTTGTATAGTAGTAGACATGTCCGGTACGAAAGTGGGAGACTATGTGTTAGAGATTTCTATAGGAGAAACCTTGTTGTTGGGAGGATTCTGTATTGAATAAACACTACACATCATGAAGAATAACAAACGAATATTTAAACGGATAGCTGTCATATTCCTGCTATTCGTGGTTTTATCTATGTGGGCAGCCGCTGATGCATACGCCCAAAATAAAATCAAATATACCTATGACAGTGCCGGTAATAGGTTGTCTCGCCAAAAGGAAATTGTGGTTCAGACAAGGGGTGCTTTGAGCGATGAAGAAGAACCATCGGTATACGAAGAAGAACTTTCAGAAACGAAAGTTACTATTTATCCCAACCCAACAAAGGGAGTACTCAAAGTTGATATCTCAGGAGTTGAAAAGTTTGAGAACGCCCAAATATCTCTCTATGATCTTACCGGAAAGTTGTTGCAGCAGTGGGCGGGTATATCCCAGTCCAATACAATTGATTTATCCGAACGGACTCCAGGAATGTATATCATGCAGGTTGCCTACAATGGTAAGATTAGCAGCTGGAAAATAATTAAAGAATAAGATAACCTTAAAACACACTCCTCCATGAAAACACATTTATCATTGATATTTTTTATCGTGTTGTTCTCATCCTCTGTTCATGCACAACAGGGAAATACTAGATCATATCCAATTGAAGTTGGGACTTATAATTCTGAATTTGATTATTCTGATTCACAAAACACGGAAGATTTTACAAACAATTATACGGGGCGACCTTCCAATGATGTTTTTTATAAATTTACTATAAATACTAGGATGAAGGTCATCATGAAGCATTGCGAATCAGAGCTTTCTGATACCTATTTGAGCCTTTTGGATGCTTCCGGAAAATTAATTGACTATAACGATGATGCTGACTTCTCCATGGGCTGTGGCGGTGGTGCTGGAGAGGCTTATTTATCAAAGATACTGGATGCCGGCACGTACTACGTCGTGGCAGAAGGATATGAAGAGAACGGAGTTATTACTACTCAAATAACCGGGATATTTTTATCTTCAGAAGGGGATAGTCGACAGAGTGCTATTGACACCGGCACTTACAGCAAGAGTTTTGACTATTCTGATACACAGAATATGAGTCTTTTTTCTAATCAGTATGCAGCCGGAGAACAAGAGGACGTTTTCTATAAGTTCACATTAACCCGTAAAATGGCTGTAATAATAACTCATTGCGGATCAATGGTCTATGAAACTTGCGCCTATCTGTTGAATGCCGCGGGAGGTGTTATCGCTTCCAATGATTATTACTCAGATGATGGTCGCTGTTCTTCATCCTCTCATGCCTTTATACAGAGAACTTTAGAACCGGGCACCTATTATATAGTATCGGAAGGATATGATACAGCAGAACTTATTACCACCAATATTACCGGATATGCCTCGGAAGATTTTGATTATCCGGACATTCCCAACACATATAGTGCGGAACCGGAAGCCGTTGGCTCTCTTGGTGGAACTTTTGATGTATCGGCTACTGGAGCTGCTACGTATTCAATTCCTATTAAAATTCCGCAAGGTGTAGGAGGTATGCAACCTACGCTTGTTATCGTTTATAATAGTCAGGCGGGAAATGGAATGTTGGGTTGGGGATGTAATTTGTCGGGAATGTCAGTTATAACTCGCGGTCCGAAGGATATGTATCATGACGGTACAGCCAAGGCATTGACTTTCTCCGCCGATGAGGCCTATTATCTGGACGGTAAACGCTTGATTTATTCTTCTGGTACTATAGGGCAAGAGGGAGCCGTATATTATTTGGAATCCGATCCTTTTACTAAAGTGATTGTTCATGGCACATACACTACTTCTACAGCTAATACATGGTTTGAAGTACAATCTTCTACCGGGCAGATATGTTATTATGGAAATACAACCGGTGCTCGACAAAGCTACACAGCCGGTAATTCCCCCAGAATCTATGCATGGTATCTGGATTACGTGGAAGATCCGTTGGGTAATTACATGAATTATACCTATAATAAGTGGAGTTACTGCATGTACCCCAACACTATAATGTATGGAAATAATAAGAATGGGAGTACCGGTTTACAGAATACGGTTACTTTCAGTTATGAAACTCGCTCCAATGATCCACAGCTATTTGTTATTGAAGGCGTAAAAGGAACCATGGATCGTAGACTGAAAACCATTACAAGCAAAACGGGAAGTTCGGTTTACCGTGTTTATGACTTGCAATACAATACCACCGGTGATGCTTCCGGTACTAAATATTCACGTCTGACAAGTGTTACGGAGAGGAATGGCGCCGGCGATGTTATGCAACCTGTTAAGTTAAACTGGTCTTATTTGCCTTCCCTATATAGTATTCCTGTTTCTCCTCAGGTGAATGCTGCTTCTGTTTATCCAGCAGTCGCATTTTCTGAACAGCAATTTATTGCTGGTGATTTCAATGGAGATGGTTTGACGGATATGATGGGAATCTCTCCTGTAAAGATACCGACAGGTACGAATTCTTGGACTTATGATACTTACGCTTATATATATTGGGCTTCGCTGGACTCTTCTGGAAATGTCCGATTTGTCGATGGAACGAATTATCGTCTTGGAGCAAGTTTTCAATTGTCTGACATGCAAGAGTACAAAGCGGGATCGTCCGTCATCGATTTTGATGGAGACGGTCTGAATGAATTTGTAGTACCACATGTAAGCATCAATGATCATTGGAAGCAAATAGCTTTTTATGTTTATGGAAACACGGTTCAGGGGGCTTTCGGATATAACTTACAATACAGCAGCGAAATGCCCGCCTATGCTACTGGTGATTTAAATAATGACGGAAAAGGAGATATTGTTTTCATAGAAAAGGGACATAGTGGTAACAGGTATCCGGGTGAAATTATTGGGCATAATTCAGGAACATCTTTATATCGCACGGCATTTAATTTGACTTTACCTTCTAGTCCTGATAAGGTATTTGTATCTGATCTCAACGGCAACGGGTTGGAAGATATGATGGTAATTTATAGTGGAGGTTATACCATCTTTTGGAATCAGGGTAACGGAATAACAGGAACCACCTTTTCGGATGCTAAGAAAACTACGGGAACCAATGTTTCTAAAGTGTGGATGATTCGTTCCGGTGATTTCAATGGCGATGGTTTAATGGATATCCTAATGAACAGTACCGGTGAAAGTAGTTGGTATTTTGCTTTGAATAATGGCAATGGAACTTTTACTAAGTCGCAGGCATGCACATTGGGGCTTTACGATCAGAGCTTTACTTCAAAAGATGATTCAAGGTTTGATTGCCTTATATATGATTTCGATCTTGACGGGAAATCGGATGTGGTGATAACCAAGGCCATGTATGATAAGAAGAGCGCTATATTTCAAGGTTCTTGGGGCGAATTCAATAAAACTTATACCTATTGGATGCATTCTACAGGAAGCGCGCTTACCATAGTGCGTTCGGCGACTTCTAACAGAGATGAAGATGCCCTCTCATCCCGTTATCTGGTGGGCGACTTCAACGGTGACGGTCAGGTGGAACTGATGAATTATGGTTACAATTGTTATAATAGTAGCGATGCAAACAGAGACCCTGTATGGCGATTATACCCTAATAGTAGTTACAATACAGACAAAGGTAAGGTAACTTCTGTTACCGGTGACTATGGCAGTGTGACGAATATTACTTATACCTCCCTTGTCAATGGCGGTATCTATACCAAAGGTACGGGTAGCAGTTATCCTGTTGCCGATTATACTTTGCCTTTGCATGTAGTAAAGAAAGTAAATTCGGATAATGGTGCGGCAGGCAGAACAATGACAACTAACTATCGCTACAGTGGCCTTAAAATGCATTTGCAAGGAAAAGGGCTGTTGGGAATGTCTTCCATGATAGCTGAGAATACGACGTTGGGAACGGTTTCTGAATCTGGTGTAAAAGCATGGAATACTTCCTTCTATATACCATCTGCTACCTATACTAAAAATACCATAGACGGCAGTACGGCTGAAACTAACACTACGCTGACTATTGTGGATAAAGGCTCCAGGAAATACTTTGCTTACCCTTCATCTACTACAGAGAAGGATCTGGATGGCAATATGATTACTACCACCCGTCAGTTCAATACTACCTATGGTTACATGACCCAGGAAAAGGCAGACTATGGTAATAACATGTATCGCACTGTTCAATATGGCAACTATACCCTTGCCGGAAAAACCTATCAGCCCCAGCTGATCACAAAGGTACAGAAGCATACGGACGACTCGTCGACTTTCACGCAGAAGATGGAAATCACGTATGATACCTCTAAAGGATATAAAACGAAGACTGTTGAAAATTATGGTTCCTCTTTGCCTTTAACTACTGAATTCACCTACGATACTTGGGGAAACGTGAAGACGGAGAAAATCAGTGGCTCTGGAGTTTCCGCCCTTACCAGCAACTATGATTATGATACAACGAAACGTTTTATCGCTAAAACTTCTACTAATCCGTTGTCATCCATTATTGCTTATACATATGATACTTGGGGAAATGTCCTGACGGAAACTGACGAAAGTGATACTTCCAATAAGTTAACAACTAGGCATACGTTTGATGGATGGGGGAACAGACTGTCTACTCTTTTTCCCGACGGTACTAGGAGAAGTTATCTGAGTGGTTGGAATGTCAATTCAAGTAAACGATTCTTTACGCTTGCCCAAGCTACGGGAGAGCCCTGGATAAAAACCTGGTACGACAATCAGGGGCGTGAGGTATTGGTAGAAACAATCGGTCCCCAAAGTATGTCCATTAAAGAGGCTACGACTTATAACAACAAAGGGCTGATCACTCAGAAAAAGACAGAAACTGGCAATCTTACCACGACGGAGAACTATACGTATGATGCTCGTGGGCGAGTGCTGACCCAAACAAGCAGTGCAGGGAGATCCGTTTCTTACGCTTATGGGAACCGTACAGTATCGAGTACCACAAACGGGAAAACTTATACCCAAGTCTATGATCCCTGGGGTGGAGTGAAATCCGTGACCGATCCGGTTTCCAGCATTGCCTATACTTATAAGTCACTGGGAAAACCTCAAAAGATAGTCACAGGTGGAGCTACTTTCACTATGACTTATTATGACACGGGCAAGCAAAAGACGTTGACCGATCCCAATGCAGGTACCATAACCTATACGTATGACGCTGCCGGACGATTGAAAACTCAGGTTGACGGGAAAAGTAAAACCACGACAAATACCTATGATGTGCTGGGGCGTATGTCCTCTTCCGCAACGGATGGTGTAACTACGACCTATACCTATGGAACGTCCGGCAACAACTTGCTGCGTCTGACAAAGGAACAGACGGGTAATAATTACACGACTTATACGTATGACAATTACGGTCGTACGAGGACTGAGACACGTCAAATAGAAGGAACAGGTGCTTTGGCATTTACTTACTCTTATAACTCACAGGGGCAACTGAGTAATATTGCCTATCCTGGATCTTTGACCGTCAGTCGCAACTATGACGCTTATGGCAATCTGCGACAGGTGCTGGCAGGTACGCAAAATATCTGGGAACTCACGGGAGCTACCGGAACTGTCACTACTACCAAACTTGGCGGTACATTGATTTCTACCGAAACCCGTAATTCGCAAGGCTTACTTAGTAACCTGAAAACGATGAAAGGCACTACGTCGCTGCATAATATGAACTATGTGTTTGATGGTGCTACAGGCAATCTTACTTCGCGTACGGGTATGATTGGGCAAACGGAAACCTTCACTTATGACAGTGCAGATCGTTTGACTGTTGTAAAGCAAGGTAGTTCTACAGTCATGAACATGGGTTATCATGCCAATGGTAATATTGTTTCTAAAACAGGCTTGGGTTCATACAGTTATGACAAACCTCATGCGGTAAGTACCGTTGACAATACCGGTGGCCTGATTTCCGAGAATAACCAGACCATTGCGTATACTGCATTTGATAAAGTTTCCTCTATCAGTGAAACGGTCGGTTCGAACAATTACCTGTTGAACATCACGTATGGTCCTGATCGCCAACGTTGGAAATCTACGTTGAAGACGAACAATGCGGTTGCACGTACGACTGTATATGCGGGCGATTATGAGATGGTCACCGAAGGCGGTGTAACGAAACAATTATATTATCTTGGTGGCAATAACGGTTTGGTAGCGGTATATGTGAAACAATCCGGGCAGCCTGATAAGATTTATTATGCCCACAAAGACCATTTGGGCAGTGTTGTGAAGTTGACCGACAATGCGGGTACTGAGGTTTTCAAGGCTTCATACGATGTCTGGGGCAGACGTACGGTAGCTAATAATACCTTCAAGTTCCACCGTGGCTATACGGGACATGAACATCTGGATGAGTTCAAGCTGATAGACATGAATGGCCGTATGTATGATCCGTTACTGGCTCGGTTCTTGAGTCCTGATCCGTTTGTTCAGATGCCTGATTTCTCACAAAATTTCAATCGATATACTTATTGCTTGAATAATCCGTTAATATATACGGACCCGAGTGGGGAGTTTTGGCATCTCATCATTGGTGCGGCTATCGGAGGAGCAATAAACTGGGTTGCCAATGGTGCGGATTTAAGCTGGGAAGGATTGTCCTATTTTGCTACAGGTGCCGTTTCCGGTGCATTGACCGCTGCTTTTCCCGGTGCCGCTATCGGCATTACGGCCGGTGCCGGTGCTGCCAATTCTGCGATTGGTCAGGGTTTTAACAATGGGTGGAACAATATCAATCTGCAGCAAGTTGCATTTGACGGTATAATGGCCGGTACGATGGCTTACGTTGGTGGTGAAATTGCAAGCAAGTTCGCCGGTCCCGTTCAGAAACTGACGGAAAAGATATCGTCTCCGATGCTTCGGGAACTGATAGTGCATGAAGCTTCCGGTCTACCTTTCGGTACAGTGATGGGTGGGATAATGGCTGTAGCTGATGATGACCCCAATACCTCCTTCTTGGACGGAATGTGGAGCGGTGCCAAAAAGAGCTTCGTGACAAGCGGATTATCGGCAGTTGGGAGTGCGGCGAATTATTCTTTGGATAACAAAGTGGGCATGCTTACAGGGATTCCCAAAGGAGGCGAGGTAAGGGTTGGACGTTGGATGTCTGAAAATGAGTATAATATAATGAAGAAAACGGGACGTATGGTGGAAGGACCGGAGGGATTGACATTTGTCGCAACTGGAGGATCTGATGCTTTTCAAGGAGCCAAAGTAGGTTCTGTATATGTTGAGTTTAAAGTACCTAAGAATAGTCTAATACAAGGCGGAAAACCTAATTGGTATAAAACTGTTGGTCCCAGTGCTAAGGGAAGTCAAATACGTGCTTTAAACAAACAAGGTGGTCAAATGTTGCCTAAAGTACGTAGTTTATCACCGATATTGAAAATTAAATAATAAGACAATGAAAGATTTAGGATGGGTTCAGAAAAATCTGATTCCACATTTAATAGATTATACTATTGAATGTAACTATTATAGCGAAGGCGATTTTGGTTCTCTTTATGCGATTACCTTTGAATCATCCCAAAAAGGAGGATATATTCATTTTTGGGGTTCAGGTTGGTTTGGAGTCGATGTTTATGATTATGAAAAAGATGAAGAGGTTCTTAATGTTTTATTAGAAGATAATGAAATAGAGGAACAGGATCAACTTCTTGAAAAACTGAAGAAAATATTATTACCAGACATGGAATAATATAGGTTGAGTGCAACCCGTCCAACCGGATATATCATCCGGTTGGACGGAAAACATTGAATATTTAAAATCATACTCAAATACAAATTTTATGATACGGAATAAACACATCTTAGGTTTGATGCTGTTGCTATTTGCAACTACCTCTTTTGCTCAGAGCAGATATGCTCTTTCATTTTCCGATTACATGGATGGAAAGTTTACTGCATTGGAGAATCTCACTATTGAATCCAGGTCTAAAAGTAAGAGATTTTGGAATGGAGGTGCTGATTTTAAACCAGAGACAGGTAATAAGGAGACGGATAAGTTATTAAAGAAAGATGTAAAGTATATCATACATCAGGATACCTTGTATGTAAACTGCCGCCAGTTAAGGTATCAGGGATGTAAGTTTGGCAGCTGGTATGCGCCTGGTTTTCGTTTTGGTACCGGTAGGATTTGTTTCATCAGCACTAAGATTGGCAAGGAACAGACGAGTGAAGCTGTCACCGCCGGCATACTCTTTGGTGCTATAGGTGGGGCGATCGTAGCATCTAAGCAACTGAAAAATAAGGCTTGTTATCTGATAGGGTCTGACGATAAGGAAGTGAAACTTATTACCAAAAATAATATGAGGACTATTTTGCTGAATTATCCAGAGTATTCGCAAGAGTATAACGCTCTCCCGGAGAAAGAGAAAGAATCGGCTGCTGTAATCATAGAATTTCTTGTGAAGACCAATTTACTAATGAGATATTAAAAAACTGTTAGATGAAGATTATGAAATATATATTGTTGACGTTTGCCTTGTTTTACTTGAATGTAAGTATTTGGGGACAAGAGAAGAGCATTGGTATTACGCTTGAAGATGTGGCCGGAATGAAGGAAAAGGAAAAAGAACAGGAGAAAGCTATGCGAACTCCGAGAAATACGTTTATTGTCAATTTGGGTTATGGTTGGATAACGAGCACGGTAGAAATGCGTTCGGGCACTTACAAGTGGAAAGGAGGTCCGGAGTATAAAGTGGCGTACAACTGGGTTGGTAAAAAGGGTTATGGATTCGGACTGGAGTGTGCAGCTTTCAGCACTGATTTTCCTGAAGAAACTGTGACATTGGGATATGTGGCTCCTTCCTTAGTTTATTGTCAGAAGATTGATGAGAAATGGATAATCAGAGGAACTGTGAGCTTTGGGTATGCCTGGAATGGTGCAGGCAGAGACCGATTCTCGGGGATAGCAGCCGAACTAAGTTGGGGAGTAGAGTATATGTTGAATAGAGTGATAGGGCTGGGACTGGGTGTGGAATGGTGGCGAGCTTCTCTCACTCGTCCTGATGACTTCAGTTCTGCGGTAATTGTGATTGATAGTGAACGTCATGGAGTAAATCGTTTTCTATAATCGGTGGTTATGTCTTTTTAACCAATCATATCTTACAGTTCTTTCAGCCCTTGTCAACTGCCCTGTTCATCGGCCTTCCGGCTGAAAGTATCTCCTGAAAGGAAAGATTCTTTGCTTTCAGCTTTCAGCCGATATTGTAATCATGAGATTCTTCATGTTTAATAAGTGCTATTTCATTAGAAACTTTAGTATTGGAAAATTCACGTATTTCACTGTATTGGATCTATAGATGGAAGGTGTTGGATGTATAGATGGGAGACGTTGGATATATAGATGGGAAACGCTGGATATATAGATGCGTCATTGAACTTTATTAGATAGTATCTCTCAGTAAATATTATTGCTTGTTTTGGGGTAAAAGAAGCAATGATAACCATTAAAACATTGCTTCTTTTCCTGCGCGTTTTTATGCACAGTGACTATTCTCCTTGTCAACTTGACCCTTGTTTCACTAAAGAAGTATTGGCTGAAAGCTGAAAGCAAAGAATCTTTCCTTTCAGGAGATACTTTCAGCCGAAAGGCCGATGAACAGGGCAGTTGAGGAGCGCTGAAGAGCTGTAAGATGAAAAACAACTTTTCTTGCTGAAGTAGGTTTGTTACCACTGTTACCATATAATATTTTGTTTTTATGTGAAAGTTGTGGTTATTTGAAGCGTCAATAAAATCTTATATCACATGAAAACAACATTTCTACTTTTAAGAATTCAAACATCTAAACGGATAGTTGCCATATTTCTGCTATTCGTGGTTTTATCTATGTGGGCTGCTGCTGATGCATACGCCCAAAACAAAATCAAATATACCTATGACAGCGCCGGTAATCGGTTGACTCGTCAAAAGGAGATTGTGGTTCAGACAAGGGGAGTCTTGAGCGATGATGAAGTAGAGCCTTCCATATATGAAGAAAAACTTTCGGAAACTAAGGTGACAATTTATCCCAACCCTACCCGTGGTATGCTCAAAGTTGATATTTCAGGAGTTGAGAAGTTTGAGAATGCCCGAATATCTCTCTATGATCTTACCGGGACATTGATGCAACAATGGGGCAGTATATCTCAGTCCAATGCGGTAGATATATCTGATCGAACTCCGGGGATGTATATCATGCAGATAGTCTATAATGGTAATACCAGTAGTTGGAAAATAATTAAAGAATAACCTAAAGCTAATACGCTATTATGAAGAGAAGAATATTTTTTATCTTGGTACTGTTATGTACCTTATCAGGATATGCCCAAATCTCAGTAGGCCGGGATTCTCTTGTTATAGATCCATTAAAAGATGAATTCATGCAAGAAGCTGATGAAGACGGACTGTATAAAATCGTGACAGAAGTCAATGAGTTGTCGTCGGAAGACAGTGCCGTCCGAAGTGAAGTTCTTTCGTTAGACGCCCCTCTCTTGAAGCCCCCGTTGAAACCATTAGATCCGTTTGAACCGTTAGAACCGTTAGATCCTCTTTTGCCGGCGCCTCCATCCCTGCCCGAATTGCCAAGCACGGTAGAGATAGACCGGGCAAAAGCAGTAGGTGAAATACCTATTCAATCGAGAATAGAAAATGGCTCACTCACATACAGTGTACCTATTGAAATATATGGAGGGAAAAACGGACACCAACCCGCTCTTGCCTTATCTTATAATAGTCTGATGGGGAATAGTATTGCCGGATACGGGTGGTGTATAGGAGGATTATCCTATATATCTATTTGTAATTCAAACTATTATTATGATGGAAGCAATGCAAAACCGGCTAGTTTAGATAAGAATTCTGCCTATTCATTAGATGGGAGTCGGCTTATTAAGATATCAGAAACGTCTTCTCAAATCGATTATCAGACAGAGCACGGCAATGTGAAAGTTACATTTTATGCACCATCAGGAAAATACTATTTTGATGTTTGGTATCCGGATGGAAAGAAAGTAACTCTTGGATATCCCACCAATACATCGGCACAAATTACTTACCCGATTACTAAAAGTGTAGATGCATTCGGAGACTATATTGATTTTACTTATCTGTTGGATAATAACGTCTATTATGTCACCGAGATCAAATATGGCAGCAATTCTACTCAATATGGTGCTGTAAAGTTTACCTATCAGACAAGAAGCGATGTTCAATCTTCTTATATAGCGGGGCGGCTGATGAAGGATAGTAAGTTATTGTCGAAGATAGATACATATTATCAATCATCAATGCTTCTTAGTACTTATACGCTGAGTTATGACACAAGTATATATAGCTTCTTGTCTAAAATCAGTCTTAAATCGAATGGCAAAGAAGTTAATCCGCTGATGTTCTATTATGGAGGTGAGTCTGACGAAAGTCGTTTCCAGACAAGCACGGCTTTTCTTGAAACTTATTTTGCTAACAGTAAGGCTCCTGATCTTATCCTGCATAAGGGTAAGTTTAATTCTCTTACCCGGAGTGAGGGACTCGTTGCCTATCCTAATTTTGAATCTTATGGTATAACCGCTTATGATAAAAAAGGAAATTACCAGTATGGAAGTAAATATGATCCTGCACAGAATCTGTTGGTTTATAAGAATCTCGGAGATTACCTCTGTTCACCGGTAAAGATTCAGGCAGGTAATGGATTCCAGAAATTATATCCTGTTGATATAGATGGCGATGGAAATGATGAGCTGGTTAGAATTAATTATTGGTTGCATGATCAGAACAGCGCCAAAGTAGATATTACTACCTATGATAAGAATATGACAGCCCGGAATGCATCCTTCTTATTAGAAGGAACATTTGCAGAAGGCAGCAGGCAAAGTGCTGTTCCCAGATTATTCATTACCGGAGATTTCAATGGAGATGGGAAGATGGAATTGGTTGCCGTTTCGGGTAACAAACTTCCGAAGGGGGAAACCAGGACATGGTCAAGAACCACTATGTTTAATCTGGAAGTGAGGACTAAGATATATGATCAAACTCCATTCTTATTTGATTATTTTAAAGATGCGCTTTTTGCTGTCGACTATAACGGGGACGGGAGAACGGACATTTGCCTCATAAACGGAATTGGAACTTATATTTACTCATATCAGGGAGGTGCTTTTGTGCAGATTGCATATACAAGCGGCATTAAGAGCACAGATATATCGGGTGCTTCCAAAAGAGAATTGTTGGTTGAAGATATTAACGGTGATGGGCTCACCGATTTTCTTTTAGGTCCGAAGAAGAATGATTACTGGATTGAAATGAAAAAACGCCCTTGTGGTGAATGTAGTGGCTGTAGAGGTGAGATTATTGATGATCCGATAATAAAGGATCCCTTCCTCCCTAATAATGGTGGTAAGGTTGATAGCGATAAGGCTTTTGAATTTACCACTCCGTGTATCAGACCCATTTCTTATCCGGTAACTCACTATAATAGTACGTATAAAACCTGGACTGCTTTATTGGCAACCGGTAGTGGATTTGTAAGCAGCACATTTGAGTTTTTATCTAATTCCGATACCAATTATCAGTTTCTGTTTCATGATCTGAATGGTGATAAACTTCCCGATTTAGCTGTAAAATCGGGAACTCAAATCAGTGTACATCTGAACCAGAACGGTAAACTGAATACTGTGGCCGAATCTGCAAAAGTGACTGTAGATTCTGATTCTCATTTTATAACAGGAACTATAGGAGATGGTTATAGTTGTAGGACCAGCCAATTGCTAAGTATAAAGGATGCCACTGTCACTCCAATCTCCTTTACACGTAATGATGCCCGGGGAAGAATGCTAACCGGCATGATTAACAGTTATGGGGTAATTGAGAAATTTGATTATGAAAATCTTACTAATGGCAGTATGTATTGGACGACATCTGGTTATAGTACAACTTTCCCATACAATAAATTATATATGGACATCAATGTTGTCAGCAATACATATTCTTTTTATGGCAATACGTATTTGTCTTCTAAATCATACTATTACAATGATGCCGTTACACATCGCCAAGGATTAGGATTCAGAGGATTCAGGAAAATTACAATGCATGATAATATGAAAGGGACTCAGGTTGAACTGACTTTTGATCCAATGAAGTTTGGAGTTATAACCCAGTTAGTTAATCCTATGTCTGAAGCTTCTTATTATTATACTGTATCTATTGCCTCAAATAAGGTAGCCAAGATAGCATTGAGCAATAAAACAGAAAAGGATAAATTAAAGAACACAACTGTTAGTTCTAATTACATTTATGATACTTATGGTAATGTGACCCAAGAGACGGTTACTTACAGTGACGGCCTTATAGTAACAACCAACAACTCTTACCATAACACAAATGATGCTTCTACTTACAGGATAGGTTTTCTGTACGATCAAGTAACCACAAAAACAAGAGATGGCTCGACATGGGTTGACAGGAAGTATATACCTGTATATTCTAATCAGCTTCCGGTTGTAAAAGTACACTATGCAAATAATAAAGCGATTTCTCAAGTCAACTATTCATATCAAGATGGGTTGGTATCCCAAGAGTCTTTAAGAGAATATGCGTCGACTACCAATCTAATTACAAAGTATGAATATGATTCTTATGGGAGGGTAATAAAGAAAATAGATCCTTTGGGATTGATTGAAACATATACATACAATTCAAAAGGGCAACTGTCCTCCATGAAAAATCATAAGAACCAGGAAACCAGCTTCAACTATGATGATTTTGGCAGAAAAGTTAAGAGTGTCAAACCTGATGGTGTCATAGAAACGACTTCGTTTTCATGGGCTACTTCTCCGGCTTCAGCTTTATGGCTTTCCACTGTTTCCGTTACAGGTTCTCCGGCATCTCAAACTTATTACGACGCTTGGGGTAGGGAAGTAAGAACAGGAAAACAACGTTTTGATGGGAATTATGTTTATACAGATAATGTATATGATGAGAAAGGAAGTTTGGCTAAAGTTTCCATGCCATTTAAAGGGAGTGCGCCCGCACAATGGAACGTATATACTTATGATGCTTATGACAGGGTTGTATCATTGAAATATGCCTCGGGCAAGGAAGACACATTTTCGTATTCCAATACGAGTATTACCTTAGTGGTGGACGGCGTATCAAAAACAGAGAAATATAATGCTTCCGGAGATATAATATCAGTTACCGATCCCGCAGGTACTACTACTTATAATTATAGACCGGACGGGCAAATGATTAGCGTAGTTGCTCCGGGGCAGATTACAACTACATTCGGGTATGATGATTTTGGAAGACAAACTACAATGAACGATCCGAGTTTGGGCATTATCCGATATGCTTATGACACTATGGGAAATGTTGCCCAGGAAACTGACGCCAATGGAAATGTCACGAAGAAAACTTATGATAATTTCCATCGCCTGATTAAAAAGGAGGTTGCCGGGCAGACAATAAACTACGGCTATAATGCTGACAACCTCATAGAATCTGAGGTAAGTTCAAACGGGACGTCCAAAGCCTATACTTATGATGCTCTGATGAGGCTAAGTACTCTGAAGGAAACGAATGTGGATGGAAAGTGGCTCAAAAAAACATTTACTCACACCAATGGGCGTATATCGGATCTGACGTATGCCTCCAATATCGGTAATATTGTGACTGAAAACTATACATATTCTTATGGTAATCTTTCGGAAGTGAAACTTAATAACTCGACATCTATCTGGAAGTTAACTTCTGAAAATGCGTTAGGATTGACGACCGGTGTAAACACAGGAATTTTAACCCGCACCTATTCTTATGACGCGAACGGGGCTCCAACAGGTAGAGTAGTTAAAAATGGTTCTACAGTTATCCAGAATTCCGGATATAACTTTAATGCCAAGACGGGTAATCTGAACTGGAGAAAAGACAATGTAAGGAACATTCAGGAAAACTTTGGTTATGACAATCTGAACAGATTGACAAGTTTTGCCGGAAAAACGGCTACTTACAGTAACAATGGAAATATAACCAATATATCTAATGTAGGAACTTTTACTTACAATGCCGAAAAACCTTATGCTATAGCATTGATTACTCCTTACGGCACGGAAGTTCCACTTCGGGAACAACAGATTATTTATAATGTTTTAAGAAGACCGGAGACTATTACTGAAAATGGTTATGTAGCAACATTTACATATAATGGGGAAGGCAATAGAGTCAAAATGAATCTGAAGAAGAACAATCAGGTCCAACTCAATAGATATTATTGGGGAAATCAATATGAATTTGAGACAGGAGTTGCGGGTTCAAAGGAAATTCTGTACCTTGGCGGCGATGCGTATTCAGCGGCGGCAGTGTATGTGAAAGAAGGTTCAGGGACTTGGGTTGTTTATTATCTGTGCAGGGATTATCTGGGCAGTATAACTCATACCGTTAATTCTTCAGGTGGGCTGAAGCAGGAGCTAAGTTATGATGCATGGGGGAGGTTGAGGAATCCTGCTAACCAAGCTTTATATGCGGTTGGTGCGGAACCTACGTTATTCTTGGGCAGAGGTTATACCGGGCATGAGCATCTGACAGCTTTTGGTTTAATTAATATGAATGCAAGGCTTTATGATCCGGTTATTGGTAGATTTCTATCTCCTGATCCGCAGTTGCAGGAACCGTATTCGAGCCAGAATTATAACAGATATTCTTATTGTTTGAATAATCCGTTAAAATATAATGACCCCAATGGAGAGTTCATTTTTGGTATTTTCAATTTTGTGAAAGATTTATTTGTAAATACTTTCATAAAGTCCTGGTCGAAAGGCATTAACGCATGGACTAAAAAAGAGAATTGGCGTTCCACAATTAATGCCTTTAAACTTGATCTTGGTTTGTTTAAGGGAGGTTTCTGGGATGTGGTGTCAAGACTTACATGGCAATTAGCGCAAACAGGTTTGGGTAATTTGGTAAACCAAGTTCTGAATACTTGTTATCTCGTTAATGAAGTGAACTACTTTGATGGTGCGGTAGTGATTGATTCTAAAATAGATGTGGGGGGAATGACATTAAGTAATTACATATTGGGCCCTCCGGGCTTCAAACCTGATTTTAGAGACCATTTGTTTGTACATGAGTATGGACATTATTTGCAAAGTAAAAAACTTGGGCCTGCATATCTGTTTGTTGTAGCTAAGCCAAGTCTTTTAAGTTCGACATTTGATAAGAATAACCATGGTAATCGATGGTACGAAACTCATGCTAGCAAATTGGCGGCAAAATATTTCGACAAGAAATATGGTACGGGGGCAGAGGCGTATCAGAATTACTTGAATGAAGGAAAAGATCCCTATAAACAAGAAGATATTTTTAATGTGGATGTGTTCAAAAATGGAGGTAGTCCTGCGTATAATCATCCAAGAGGACGTTCTTATAAAGAACCTCATCCTGCCAAGCCTAAATGGAATGGTTGGCAAGACATATTCTTTTTCTAAAAATGCAGGTCAACTAATTAAATAAATAGAAGATATGAAGTATTTAAAATTTTCACTAATTGCTTTAATCCCTTTTATTTTATGGGGATGTCCAGACAGAGATATACCATTCGATTCAACTGTTATATTTATAAATAACTCGGATAAGACATTGCTGGATTATTGTAGAGATAATTATTATCCTGATACTACAATACAGGTTGAGGGTAATGTTTTTGATGACAGAATTAAAAAATTCGCTATAGCCCCCCATTCGGTTCGTAGAAAGCAAACTAGTTGGAGGTATGAAATGAAACTGCCATATTCTACAGGTGTCATGACAATCTTTCTTTTTGACATGGCTGTCGTTGACTCTGTTCCTTGGGAGAAGATCCGTGAAGATTATCTTGTAGCAAAAAGGTATGAGTACACTCTTGCACAGCTTGATAGTTTGAATTGGACAATCGTATATCCCCCTGAAGAGTGAGTATTATTTATTTTCAGTATGGTTTAGAATAAGAGATTTTATCACTATCATTCTAAATTTGTATACGAAATATAGTAAATTCTTGAACAAAAAAGATGGAAATATGAAACTGATAAGCAAACTACTACTAATATTGTTAGGATGTTCTTCCTGCGACCCAAATACGCATGAATTTGGCTTCGAGGTGTATAATCAATCGGATAGAGAAATAGATGTGTGTTTAAACATGTGGTATCTGGGTATCCAAGATATTTTAGTACCTGCCTATCAAGACTATGATGCTACATCCCAATATAATTATGGATTTACAACCGTGGAAAAGAAATCAGTAAATTTATTTATAGTACCTGGTTCAATTACTGCAGAAGAGATTTTTAGAATGTCTAATGATACGATACGCATATTTATTTTTGATGCTGATACGCTTGTAAAATATTCTTGGGAGGAAATAAGTCGTAACTATAATATCTTACAACGATATGATTTGACGCTAAAAGATATGGAACTTTTAAAACATGATATCTATTATCCTCCCACTCCCGCTATGCGTAATATAAAAATGTGGCCTCCTTATAGCGAGTAGGCTTTTCTGAACGCAACTGTGATGAGTGTTGATGGAATTTATTATAATAATCATCGAGTAAGATAAATATGAGACGAATGAGGATAATAGTATTGTTATGTGCATGCATTCTTCTATGCGCATGCCCAAAACAGCCGATTCAGCGTTATATAACGTTGGTAAATAAATCTGATAAAGAAATAATTTGTCAACAATTGTGGTGTGCTACTATAACAAATGCTGACACTTTGTATGAATGTAGAATTCCGACACAAGGCATTTTAGCTAATAGTTCATATCTCTATGAAAGCAAATACGGATGGGAGTCAGACCTTGGATTCCTTCCGTATATACAGTACTTGGTATTGGACGCAGAGAAGTTCCATGAGTATCGTTCTGCTCCTTGTGACACTATTCAGAAGTATGTTCCTGTTTTATATCGTTACCAACTCAAATTGGAAGATTTGGAACAGATGAACTGGACAGTAGTTTATCCCCCTGAAGGTGAGAACTGAAACATTAAACTAATACATAAAATATGAAAAAACAAATCATTCTATTAGCAATCAGCATCTTGGGAGCATTCTCTCTTCATGCTCAGGAGATAAACGAGGGTCTGGTACAATCCAAACAGGAGGTTATCTCACAACCACATAAGGGCACGGACTGGAATAAACAACCTATCGGTTACGTTTTTGCAGGTGCAGGCATAGGATATATTCCATCGGTAGAAAAGGTTGAGGGACTGGCTGCTTCTAATTACGTTACGGGACTTGATTGGAGAGTAGGAATGTCTCGTTACTACAATCGTTGGGGATGGGGAGTACTTGTACAGCAATTTCGTTCCAAGCAATCAGTTGCTTTCTATGATGGTGTACGTGGTATGGTTATGGATGATATAGGGCGGCTATTGTATATTGCCCCCCAATTTACCGGTCGATGGATTTTAGGAGAGAAATTAACCATTTATGGCGCAATCGGTTGGGGGTGGTTGCGCTATAAAGAGACAGTGAAAGGAAGCGGATTGGGGGAACTCAGTGGTACAGCCAATGCTTTAGGTGGAAATTTCACAGTGGGTCTTGAATATCGTTTGAGTTCGGTAGTAGGTATGAGCGTAGATCTCGGTTTAATAGGAGGCGAAATTGGGAAACTAAAAGTTGACAATACTGGGCTGCAGGCAGCAATTGATGAGACATATACCGGCAAGATGGATGTCACCCGCCTATATGCAACGGTAGGAGCACATATTTATATCTGGAAGAAAAAGAGATAACGTCTTCTATCTGGATACCGGGTTGCTTTATTTGATGTTTAATCATGCCATGCAAAACATTTTCCTCAACTAAAAGGTTATTAATATGGTATGGTAACAAAGATACTATTTATTTATAATTTGTCATTATCTTTGTAGTCATATCATATTAATGATGTCATTGAGTTAGGAAGCTACACTTTTGAATTGATTAAGAATGAGTAATATTTTGAAAAAACTATTCTCCATATTGGGGAACGATGAAAGTAAACCGGACTTTCAGACTTGCTGTACCCCTATGGAGGTATTTGATAAACAGAAAGTAAAAGCCATTGTAAAACAGTGGCTTTTGTTCATTGCTGAATACGAAACCCTGCCTAATGACATCATTGCATTGAACTTCAACTTGTGGGAAGCTGTCGAAGAAAATGGGCAGAGCTGCTATACACTCGAACTGACAGGCTCTAAACAATATGACGCGGAAAATGATGACTGGGCTTGTGAAGAAGATTTCGATCCGAGAGAAAGGAACTGTGATGCTTTGCAACTTTCCAGCGAAATCCCGTGGGAGGAAGTACTGAACGGCCTGGTGGAAGTTCTGAAAGAGTTAAAGAAAGAACTGAAAGTAATAAGTCTTTTTCAGGTGAAACATATAACAGTTGGGTTTGCGGAAGGCGATCTGATAGTTATAAAATAGAAACCTTCCGCAATGTGCTGTAAACAGACCTGATTCTAAGGTCGTGCTACTTGAAGAATGAACTGGGCGTTTGCTTATATTGTTTCACAAAGCAACGGGTGAAGTACTTGGGATCATTAAATCCCACCCGGTAGGCTATTTCTGATACAATGATGTTATTGGTGCTACTCTCTAATATTTTCTTGGCAATCTGTAGCCTGTATAATTGGATGAAACGTACCGGCGGAAGTCCGGTGAGTGATACGAATTTCTTATAAATCACTGTATAACTGATGTTCAGCCTTTCTGTCAGATCCTTTACACCGAATTGAGGATCAGCATAGTTCTTTTCCAGAATATTCATAACTTCGTTCATGAACTGCTGGTCGGGCTGTCCCACTTCCAGCAGGATAGGATTCAAGTCTTGTTCTACGAATTTCTTCTGACGCAAATCCCTGTTCTTCAAGATGGAGTCTATGTGGGCTAATAATACGGATTGTTCGAAAGGCTTGGTGATATATCCGTCTACTCCGTTTTCATAGCTTTCTATCCGGGCAGTCTCACTTGAATTTGCCGTGAGAAGCAGGAAAGGAATGTGACTTAAAAGCTTGTCCTCGCGCAGTCTTTTGCAGAAGTCGGAACCATCGCATACGGGCATCATTAGATCGGATACAATAAAATCGGGCACGATATTCTGGGCTGTCTTATAGCCTTGCTCACCGTTGTTTGCTTCAGCGATATTGTATTTTTCTTTCAGCATATTCTTGATATAATGACGCATGTCGGGATTGTCTTCTACCAATAACAAAGTCGGCTTGCTCCTGTCTATAGGAATGAACGGCTCGATTTTGTCTTCAACGGGTACGGGCTCTTTATATTCCTCATGAATTTCATTCTCCGCTGCGTCCGCCAGCGTAATGGGGAAATATAATCTGAAAGATACACCTTCTTTTTCCGAACTCTTGACTTTAATCGTTCCGTCTAATAGGTTGATAAGCTCTTTTACGATGTGAAGTCCGATGCCCGTACTGCTCTGTCCGTAGTTTGTATATTTGTTCTGTTCGGGTATCCGGTAGAAACGGTTGAATATTTTGTCTATTTCGTCAGGAGCTATTATGCTGCCACTGTTGGTGACGGAGATAAACTGCATGAGTTTGTTCGATTTGTCGATGAATTGGTTGGCATGCAATGTGATTTTTCCTTTATCGGGAGTATGCTTGATGGCGTTGGATAATAGATTGAACAGTATCTTATGCAGGTTTTCCTTATCAGAATAGATATGGTCACTCTTCAGACGGTATATCTTTTCAAAGCTGATGTTTCGTTCTTTCATCAGGTTGGAAAAGTCGGTTATTGTTGTATTCAGGAACTTGCTGAAGTTGAATTGAGAGTAATTGAGCGTTAAGTTCTGGGTATCGATCTTGCGCAAGTCAATCAGTTGGTTGACCAGTGAAAGCAGGTATTGAGCATTCCGGTTGATAATCTGTAAGTCCTCTTTTTCTTTGGGATCGGTGGTTTGCCTGACAAGCTGGCTTGCCGGTCCTTGTATCAGGGTCAGGGGTGTCTTAAACTCATGTGCGAGGTTGGTGAAATAGGATAGCTTCTCTTTGTTGATAGCCTCCATCTGCTCGGACATGCTTTCTATCTTTTCTTTCAGAAGTTTCTGGATATGTTGTTGCCTTGCATTATACCAATAGATGATATAAAGCAGAATGGACACTATCAATATAGCGATAAGTGAGTAGAACCATCCTGTTTTATAGAATGGGGGATGTACAATAATGCTGAGACAGGTGGCTTCGGTAGACCAGGTGTTGTCGTGGTTGGTGCATCGTATTTCCAGCGTATATTTTCCCGGCGGCAGATTGGTGTACTTGGCGTTTCTCTTTACCAATCCTGTGTTCCAGTGCTCCTCCAGTTCATGAATGCGATGGAAGTAGAACACCTTCTCCTGTTCGATATAATCCAGGCAGCTGAATGTGATTTCAAAGGAATTCTGTGGTGGATATAAATGCAGTTCCTTGGTTGTTGAGATACTTACGGGCAGATTGTCGCTGTTCAGATAAGGTATCAGCTGGCTGCCGTTACAGACAACGCTGGTGAGGGTTATCGTCCGCTGCTTTTGCTTGGGCAGGTTTACCAGTGGGCTGAATGTTACGAAACCATCGATAGTTCCCAGTAACATATTGTGATTGATGGTCTTACAGCCGGATCTTTTATAGAATTGGGGTACCAGTAATCCGTCTCCTTCGTCGAACTTGAAGGCCCGTTTGGTATTGATATCGAAGAAGTAAATGCCTTTTAGGGTACTGATCCATAAGTTCCCGTTCTCATCGTCCAGAATGTTCGAGATGCTGGTGTCCGAAAGACCGCAGCGTACGGCATAGTTCTTGAAGGTATATTTTTCGTTGTTACCGTTGTCTTCCAACAGGTAGATGCCATTTCCGAGGCTACCCAGATAAATCTCCCCTTTTTTAGTTTCGAATATACAAGTGATCTTTTCATTGATTTTGCTTTCGGGATCATCCAGTTTGTGCTGATAGTATATACATTCGTAGGTATTTCTGGAATTTTCCAGGTCGATGACGTACACGCCGTTTCCGCCAATCCATAATCTTGACTGTGAGTCGATGAAGATTGTATTCATGTTATGAACGGGTTCCTTGGACTGTGTGTAGAACTTTAGCCGATTGATAGCTCCCGTAGAGAAATCGAGTGTATTGATATGGCTGCCGCTGCATATCCACAGTGCATTCCGGGCAGAGTCCAGGGCTATGTCATGGATGTCATCGGAGGTCAGGGAGGAATTCAAACTGTTGTAATGTTCGAATACGGGATGTGACAGATTGTTTTTATCCAGTTTATCCAGCCCTCCGCCTATTGTTGATATCCAGTAATTGCCATGCAGGTCCTGAATGATATCCGAGATGTTGTTGTGAGCCAGTGAGTGCGGATCTCCCGGGTTGTGTTTGAAGAGCGAAAAGGAGTCAGCACCTTTCCTCTTAATGGCAAGTCCGCCATCTACAATTCCTGCCAGGATGTTTCCCTCTTTGTCTTCGAGCACCGTGCTGATGATGTTGGGCACTCCTTTCTCATACCCTTGCAGTGAATAATTGAAAGTTATGCGTTGCGGAGCCATGATATTAATTCCGCCGAAGTCGGTCCCTACCCAGATATTATCATTCTTATCAACAAATATCCGGTTGACGATATTATCATTCAGGGACCGGGCTTGTATGCCTCTGCTGAAAGTAACGAATTGGTCATTTCGCTGGTATATGTTCACTCCGTTTCTGGTTCCGATAATGATGTCGCCTGATGAATTTTTATCAATATCTGTGATGAAGTTGGAGGAAATGCTGTGAGGATTATTGGGATTATGCTGATAGAGTATGCAGAACTGATTCTGGGTGTTATAGCAGTATAAGCCACTTTGGGTACCGATCCACAGATAGTCACCATACGAAAACAGGCGGTTGAAGATTAACTGTGAAGTATCTAAGTTTGTAATTACGGGGATATTGCTGTAATCCTGTTTGCCCGAAGGAGTGAAATGCAATAAACACTTGTCGCCTCCCGCCCAGATATCACTACCGTGTTTTACGATGGTTTTGATATCCACATCTTTCTTCAATATCCGGATATCTTTTATCTGCCTTTCTTCGTTCAGAATGATGTAGGCCAGTCCGTCACTTTTACCTACCCAGAGATTATTGAAATCGTCGACAAGCAGGGCCTGAACGGGAGAGTAAAGCACATTATTGTTCTTACCGGAGTATTCCTTATAGAAGTTGAGATTTTCGTGAAGGAGATCAATGCTCATGATGCCGGCTTCGGAAGCTACCCACAAATAGTTGTTGTCGTCTTCGTCAATGTCATTGATGTAATTACTTTCAATAAACTGATACGGTTGCCTGGGAGCTGTGGAGTAGTGTTTCAGTTCGTAACCATCGTAACGGTCGAGCCCGTTGGAGGTTCCGAACCACATGAATGAGTTGTGATCTTTGTGTATGGTTCGGATAGAGTTGTCGCATAATCCGTTCCGGATAGTAAGATAAAGGTAATTGTATTGGTTTGGATTATCCTGGGCAAGCGCTAAACCCTGCCCTTGCAGGAAGCAGAGCAGGGTTGTGATTAGTGCTATTGTCTTCGTATACTTCATATCCGGCATGGAGATTTAGTTATTGAAAACTGATCCAGTCGATTTCAACTTTACCGCTTCCTTTTAGAGACACGTATAAATCGTGGATACCGGTCTGAGCGGAACGAACCGAGGATTCAATATTCGTCCATTTATCGGTTTTGGGAACTTTTATTTCCGAGATAACCGGACCATTTGTTCCGTTTATACGTATTTGCAGTGTTCCTCCGTTGTCCGAGGTTACTCTTGCTTTCACTTTCCGGGGGGTACTCTCTCCGAAGTTCACCCGGTTGTACTGCACCCATGCACCGTTTTTGCTCAATAAAGTTTTCCAGCCTTCGAATTTGTTTGCCTGGTTCAGGTAATCGATGGCTGCTCCCTGATTGCTTAACCGGCTGTAGCGATCCAGTTGAATTTCTTTCCGGGCGTCTGTTATGCCCACTCCGCGCAGGGTAGGGGTTACTTTTTGGATAGTGCCGTCCGGGTTGAAGAATAAGGAATCGACCCGTGCCGATCTGTTTTTATCGAATTCGGGGGAGTAATCGTTGTGGTGATAGAACAGGTACCACTGGTCTTTGTATTCCACCAATGAGTGGTGATTGGTCCAGCAATCGGTTGGTGATTCATCCATAATGATACCCTTGAACTCAAAGGGACCCATGGGATTGTCTCCCATCGCATAAGCCAGAACTTCCGTTTTCTCCTTTACCCAGGGGAATGTGAAGTAATATTTTCCGTTGCGTTCAAAGGCGAAAGGTCCTTCTTTGAATCCTTCGGGTAATCCTTGAATTTGCATGGGTTCTGAGGCGAGTTCAAGCATATTGTCTTTCAGTTTTGCTACTGACATTCCGCGGCCTGACCAGTATATGTAGGCTTGCCCGTCTTTATCAATGAGCACGCAAGGGTCGATGCCATTGACTCCTTCAATGGGAGTGGCCTGCGGGGTGAAAGGGCCGTAAGGCTTGTCGGCTATGGCAACTCCGATGCTGAAACCGCGTTTGCCTTCGCCTTTAGGGGTAGATGGGAAGTAGAAATAATACTTCCCATTCTTGTGTACACATTCGGGGGCCCACATGGAATAGGAGTCAGGAGCTATCCAAGGTACATTTTCCTGGCTTAGGATCACTCCGTGGTCTGTCCAGTCTACTAGATTGTCTGACGAGAAAACATGGTAATCTGCCATACAGAACCATTCTTTCAGACGCTCGATGGGGCTCGGAATGTCATGTGAAGGATAGACATACATCTTGCCTTCAAAAACTTTGGCGGTGGGATCGGCAGTGAACTGATCCGTAATAATGGGGTTCTGAGCTTTTAATGTACCTATTATTACCAGAAATGCGGATAATAAAAATAGTCTTTTGTTTTTCATAAGCTAATTGTTTTTTAGTGCGTACGGACTTTTATTTCTTATCCGGACACAAAGATAAAATAAAAATCCGTTGGCGGAATTAATTTCTTTCTATCGGGTTATGAATCAATTCACCACAGATTAACACAGATTCTCACAGAATTTTATTTCTCTGATTTTTAATTAATTAAACTCTGTGAGAATCTGTGTTAATCTGTGGTGAGCAAATTCATTACTATCCCGTAAAGTGACTTTGACGGATTGCAGGTCCCGGGCTGCGGAACTCGTTCCATAGAATAACTCGTATTCACCCGGTGCCACACGCATGGTATTTGTAGAAGGATCAAAACATTCGAATGATTCGGATGGCAACTCTATCTTGACATCCTGTTTGGCTCCTGCTGCGAGTTCTACACGTGCATAGGCTTTCAGGGACTTTAATGGTCCGTCAGCATCATCTGTTTTGCGTATGTAAACCTGTACGACTTCAGTTCCAGAGCGTTTGCCTGTGTTGGAGACCGGTACAGTCAAGGTCAGCGACTCATCTGTACGGAGTTGGGTTTTGTTACAACTGGCTGTACCTACGGCGAAATCCGTGTAACTTAATCCGAATCCAAATGGGAACAGAGGGTCGGACATATACCGGTATGTACGTCCTTTCATGGAGTAATCCTCATAGTCGGGAAGTTGTTTCGTACTTTTGTAGAAAGTGACGGGCAGCTTGCCGGAGGGGTTATAATCACCAAACAGCACGTCGGCTACAGCATATCCACCCAGTTCTCCTCCATACCATGCCTGGAGAATAGCGTCGCAACTTTCCGTTTCGGGCAGCAATGCCATAGACGATCCAGAACAGTTGACAAATACTACTTGTTTTCCGGCATCTTTCAGAGCTTTCAGGAAGTTTCGCTGTACAGCGGGTAATTCTATATCCGTACGGTCACCCCCTTTGAAACCGGGAATATTCACGGGCATTTCTTCTCCTTCCAGTTGTGGCGAAATGCCACCTACGAAGACCACTACATCTATGCCTTTAAGTTTCGAAATGCTTTCACTATAATTGATCGGGAATTCTTTGCCGAGGTTGAACTTCAGGTTTGCAGCCCAGTTTTCTACTTGTGCATAGAGTATTTCTATCTTATACTCTTTCCCTTTCTCCACTTGTAGCATGGTGCGGGTATCGGTGGTTCTCCAAGTGCGGTGTTTAGTCATCGACTTGCCGTTTACCAATAATTCAAAGTAACTGCAACCTTCGAGGTTGAGGAGAATTTCGCCTGATTCCTTCGGAGTTAATACGGTTTCGTATTTGGCTGAGAACTTTTCAAGATTCACTCCGGGGCCGAAAGTATGTAATCCGTATGTAGTTACGTTGATGGGCTGGGTGGTACGGAGCGAAGAAACAGGCTCTCCCTGGCGTTCCGGATTGTTCCAGAATGTAGCTTTTATGCCGGGTTTCCCATCTATGCTGCATTGGTCAAGATAGGATTCCAATGTTTGGTCATTCACCAGGTCACAGCCTTTCATGTAGACGATCTGATTCTTTTTCAGTTTACTTTTGAAGCCGTCCAGGATGGTAATGGTCTGATTCGGAGTTCCGTTGTAGTTGCCCCACAGCATAGGTTTGTCATCGGCGTTAGGACCGATAACTGCAATCTTGCGGATGGATTTACTTAAAGGCAATACATTGTTTTTGTTCTGTAAGAGTGTCATTGTCTGGCGTGACATATTCAGTGACAAATCTTTGTGAGCCTTACAGTTGACTACCGACATCGGTATTTTTGTCCAGTTCACTAATGACGGGTCGTCCATTTCTCCGAGTTCAAAGCGTCCTTCCATCAGGCGAAGCACATGTTTGTCTACTTCTTCTTCCGTTATCAATCCTTTGGATACGGCTTCCGGCAGTTTCTGATAAGCATATCCGTATCCACATTCCACATCTGTACCTGCCATGGTTCCTTTGACGGCTGCATGTACGGCATCGGAGGAACTTTTGTGGGAAGTCCAGAAGTCGGCAATGGCTCCACAATCGGAGACTACGAGATATTTGAATCCCCACTCATCACGGAGTATCTGTTGAAGCAGACGGGTGTTTCCACAACAAGGATCATCGTCCAGGCGCTGGTAGGCACACATCACTTCGCGTACATCGGCTTTTTGTACCAGTGCCTTGAACGCAGGCAGGTAAGTTTCCCACAAGTCGCGGGGACTGACGTTGTTCAGATTGGCGGTATGACGACTCCATTCCGGACCGCTGTGTACGGCATAATGTTTGGCACATGCAAGTAGTTTGCGATACTTCTCATTTTCAGGTCCCTGCAATCCTTTTACCACTGCAATACCCATTTGTGAAGTCAGGTAAGGATCTTCCCCGTAAGTTTCCTGACCACGTCCCCAACGGGGATCACGGAAGATGTTTACGTTGGGAGTCCAGACGGAGAGACTGTGGAAACGGACGTCCTCCAGTCCGTTGCGTACGCGCTCGTTGTGCTTGGCACGCATTTCATCGGAGACTGCATTGAAAATGTCGAATACCAGTTTGTCATTGAATGAAGCGGCCATTCCTACCGGTTCGGGGAAGACTGTTACATTTCCCTGATTGGCTACCCCGTGAAGGGCCTCACTCCACCAATTGAACTTCTTTATTCCCAGGCGTGGAATGGCTTCCGAATCATCACACATCAAGAGCGCTTTCTCTTCTAAAGTCAAGCGTTTCACTAAATCCTTCGCTCTTTCTGCTGGACTTAGCTCGGGATTCTGATACGGCAATGTTTGTCCCCACCCCGATAGGGAGAATAACAAACCACAGGTTACTAATACCTTTTTCATAATAATGTTGTTTTCATGGTATAAAATTATGTTTTTATTTCTTGGTTGCTAAGGATGATATCTCCCCAGTATTTTAATTTCATCTCCTGAAATATCGGCTTCGAACAGTGTGGGTCTTCGTGGACCCGGGTTCTCGGAGTCGAGGCTTTGGTGATGCAGGCACATCAGCAACTTTCCATCGAATGTACGGAATAACATACCATGCCCTGAATTATTAGGTATCAGAGGAGTATTGCACTGAATCCAGGGGCCGGCAAGTTTACCCGACCCGGAATAAGCCACTCCCTGCGCACAACGGCTGTTGCTCCAACTGGACCACAACATTCCTAAACGTCCCGTACCTGTCCGGAACAGGAACGGACCATCTGCCACATAGCCTTCCAGCGCCATGCCGAAAGTGAGTTCACCTATCGATTTCATTTCTCTTGGCCATGGGGCATCGGATGCTCTGAAAAGGGTAGTAGCGGTCCCTATTGATTCTGACAGGTCCGGAGCAAGTTGGATGTAGTTGATCATTCCGTTTACGGTTTGCATCCATTCGTGGCAAAAGACCATATAAGGTACTCCGTCTTCTTCCCAGAAACTACCGTCGAGTGTAGACCAGTCTTCCGGCAGATAGTCCGTGCCGCTGATGGGGTGGTAGGGACCTGCTGCTTTGTCGGATGTAAGGATATGGGTGGCACGACGTTGCACATTGTATCTGTTGGGTACAGTGTCTACTATGATCTTGGGATTGGTAAAGGTGACGAAACAATAGTATTTACCTTTATATTTATGGAGCTCCGGGGCCCATATCCTTGGAGCGGTTCCAATCCAGGAAGTTGTATCCACAGTAATGTATTGATAGGGACCTGTCCACATCTTTAGATTCGTGCTTTTCCATAAACTGCCGCCACTTCCAACCAGATAATACATCTGTGTTTCTTCATCGGCCAGGATAAAGGGATCGCTTAACTGCAAAGAGTCAAAGGAAGTGGTGTCCATCTTATCTCCTTCCTTGCCGCCGATAAATGTATATTGCTTTACCGGTTCCGGGCTCTTAGTCTGGTTACAGGCCGCCAGACTAAGAACGAGCAGAGTTATTGTGAAGTGAAACAGTATCTTCATAATTCATTGTGTGCGTTGAAGTGTAAATCTGTATTATTATTTGAAAAAACAGAGTTCTATTAGTTAATCACAAAAGTAACAGCTATCTCCTTTAAGGAGGGATACAAAACTATTTTTGAGGAGGATTTTTCTTGCTGGCAGGGTGTTTATGCGGTTCAGACACCTTATTTCAGCAGGCTGTTGACTGCATTCACCAGGTAGATGTAGCTTGCTGCCAGATCTATTACATACTCATTCTCGCTCCAAAGAAAAGGATAGTCTTCCCTGTTCTCGGGGAAGTCCGGTTTCAATATCCTGATGCCCGGCACCACACCTCCGGGGATGAAACTGAAGTCGGCCCGGTTGCTCCCGTAAGCTACCTTTTTGGGCTGTGCGCCTACTCCCGAAACAAAAGACAGATTATGGCACGGATGGCAACCGTACAGATAGTTCAATCCTCTGTATATGTATTCCGGGTTTATCAGCTCGGGATACGAACGATGGAGCAGGTAGTTCGTAATACACGCCTGAACAATGTTTCTGTTACCTGCCCATCCGGCAGTGCTGATCCTTACTCCATACGGATTTTCTTTCTCTACTTCGGCAAGTTTTCCGGCATAAGCTTCTACCAGGGGCCTTACTTGCTTCTTGAACGCATTATCCATGAAAGGAATCATTTGTGCAATGACAGAGGCATTCCGGTTGAATTGTTCCAAAAGGGTGGGGAGCAGTTCGTTCATTCTTGTCTTGTAACCTTCATAGTCCGTTGAGCGCCAGAGTTCGAAAGCGGCTCTGCATTCGATGGATTTCATGAATTCAGGATTGCTGAATCGTCCGCTATACGTTTGTTCTTCGGGATTTGCCTGGTGGTTGTGTTCGTCGTCCCAGATGAAGCGAGCTACTCGCAGGGCTTCTTTGCTCAGTTCCGGATTGTAATCCTTCAATGCACGCGAAGCGGCTGCCAGCGAAATGGCTGTGCCATAATTCATGTGCGGTGTCCGGTTGGTGAATGCCCAACGGTCATCGGGAGTACCACTTGTACGCCCGTCGGTTTGCAGACTATCCAGGCGAGGGTTATAAACCAGGTTATCTGTCTTGTTTACCGCATCTCCCAAATGGCGGTACTGATATAAATGAGACTCGTTGATTCCCGGAATGGCATAGCCTATCGCATTCACCTGCGCTACTAATTGCAGAACGCCGTGTTCAATCTGTTGCAGTACATCGGGTTTGCCGTCGGGTACGTGTATTTCCGTATAACGTGTCTTTTGGTTAATGGTGGTTTCATCGCGGTTTACCCCGAAGCTCTCCCACAAAAGGGCGAAAGCCTGTACTACGGCATGTTGTGATCCGGTCTGGATATCGAAGTCTCCTGCATCGAACCATCCGCCGACGTTCAGGCCGGGGATATGCTCCAGTGGTTTGTACTTGTTGCCGGTGGTCGGTCCTTGTCTCCAACCGTCCCAATGGATGCGGTTGACGGGAGCTTGCAGGGCATCATCCAGATGTGCGGCGCCATGCCATACGCGATAGGCTTCGCGGACAAACATATGATCCATCTGTACAGGGAAGAATACGTCCAGTGTCGGGAACCATGCTTTCTGAAACACATCTGTTGCGATGGGGAAAGGTGCTGTGCGCTGGTCGCCATATTCCAGCATATAGATGCCCGGTTCTGTGACAGAGGAGAAATCAAATTGAAGGTAATTGTAGCGTGTGTACATTCCCCAGGTTTTGGGAGTGCCGGACAGGGCTTTGCTGAGGCTGCCGTCACTACATACCTTATATAAAGAGACGGTGGAAAGTGGCTTGTCATTTTTATCCAGTTCCACTACGGCTACTTTCTTTTGTGTGGGGTGGTAACCTACTTGTGAGTAGCTCACTACGGGTTTGCGCACCCAGTCGGATTGGGTCTCCGCTGTGATAAACCATTCGGCTATCTTGCCGGTCTTTCCTGCCGGAAGCAGGGTACGCACAACGAAGTTTCCGTTCTGTTGTTTGTTCCTTCCGTCAAACAATGACAGGTTATTGTCATCGGTGGTGCGGATGGTGATGTGTTTCAACGGTTCGTCCGGTGCAATGTCTATCAGTTTGCCGGTGGCCATGGGAGTGGGTTCCACTTCACCGTTGATGGTAGTCATAAAGTCGGCCGGAGAAGTGGGGAACAGACCGTGCTTGCCGTCTATTATGTAGGAATGACCGAAGAAGACCGGGGGCATGAATTCCATATTCAGTCCGGCTATGCCATGCAATGCTTCGGGTAAAGGTTTGTCTACGTTTACGCTAAGGTAGAAACCGCCGTCACGGGCTTCTCCTGTCAACTTGTATTCGAAGTTGTATTCGGGATATTCCAGTATGACGTCGATCCGGTTATGTTCTTTATCCGGCATACGCTCGACGAACTTTGGCAACTTGTCCCATTGTCCGGGTGTCGGATTCATGCGGACATCTCCGTTGGTAGCGGTGCGGATGCCGTGATGAATGATTTCTACGGCACTGATCTTGGAATCATCGAAGGTAGCATCGTATAGGTTGCTGAATACGAAGAAGCTCAACCCGCGTGTTTCGAAGTAGTTAGAGTCATTTAATGCCAGATGGTTGTTGCGGGAAAAGGAGGTACTTTTTCCGCAACCGGTGAATATCAGGCATCCCACTACTCCCATACAAAGAATGATTGCTTTTAATTTCATACTATTCATTTTCGTAATCGGTTCACTTATCAACTAATTAATCATGCGAATCAGGAGTTGAATTGATTCATATCTTTTCGGTTATGAATTAATTCACCACAGATTACACAGAT
>ULTV01000719.1_pt1 | contig 35596 bp, 30 predicted proteins | sample 1957931 | NCBI WGS metagenome assembly ULTV01 (sample SAMEA4835743, study PRJEB28245) | human gut metagenome | biome: gut microbiome; material: fecal sample | place: Denmark | collected 2008
TAAAGGTTGGACAAGAATGGTCGATACAACTTCAACCTCATATATTGATAAGGATGTTTCATCAGGCAAAAATTACACCTACACAGTAAGATGCCTGAATAAGAGCAAGAACAAATTCACAAGCGGTTACAACAGCACAGGCAAGTCAATTAAATATGTATCTGCTCCTAAGATTTCAAAAACTGAGGCAACATATAACAGTATAACTTTAAATTGGGACAAGGTGAACGGTGCCGAAAAGTATCGTGTATATCGCAGGGGCGAAAAAGGTTGGTCAAGGTTGTTTGATACAACAAGTACCACATTCACGGACACAAACCTTTATGCCGATACAGAATATACATACACCGTGAGATGTATCAATTCATCAGCAAACAAATTCACAAGCGGATATAATTCAAAGGGCTTTACCGTAACTACTTTATCAGCTCCTGCGGAGCATACTCATAGTTGGCAGAATATAACTAAAGAAACAAAAGTAAAGGTTGTGGATCAGAAAGCCTACACTTATGAAGAGCCAATTTACGAGAAACACGATAGAACTATTTGTAAGGTTTGCGGAGCTGATATTACTGATAATTGCAGCGAACATAATAAACAGCACGCACTGAACGGAGAACCAGTATCTTATCACAATGTATGGGTCAATGTTCAAGTTGGCACAAAGACGGTAACTGTCCCTGAAAAGTTTCACTATGAAACAAAAACCGAAGTAGTCGGCAGAAAGTGTACAGTTTGCGGTAAAGTTGAGTATAATTGATTTTAACGAGAGGTGAACAATATGAAAAAAATACTGTTATTCCCCTTAAAACTAATATTTCTGATTATTGCTTACCTATTAAAAGGCATACTTTACATATTAGCCTACATATTAACCTTCATTGCCGATTTTTGCGGAGTCATTCATTTGATAGTTGGTTTTTTCACTACAATATTTGCTATCTGCGGAACTATAGTTGTTGTGGGATGGATACAGCAAGGCTCATTTCAATTACTTGAAGGCTGCGTTGTAATCGGCATATTATGGCTGTTTGCTATGGGATTTAACATTCTGTTTAATTTGGGCGATTCAATTGCAGACTTCTTAGAAAATATCGGTGACAATTTGAGCGATTTCGCACTTGATTTTTTCTGTTTATAAAATTAGAAACCTTAATGTGTAAAGGGGCGGTTTTTCCGTCCCTTTATTTTTTGTAAAATTACATAACAAATTTCAGACAGAGCTACGGCTCTGTTTTTTTATGCTCTTTTTATGCTCCTGAACGGAGCATTTTTTCTTTTTGAGAATAATTTTAAAGAAATTTCAAAAAAATTTTTTGATTTTTAGGGTGACAAACCGCAAATTTTGCGGAATATATATAGAGACCTTTTTTTAGGAGGAAGTTATGAAGATAAAAAAGAAGATTATTTCGGGCTTACTTACTGCCACTACTCTTGTGAGCCTTTGTGCCTTTAGTGCAGGAGCAGTAAGCACAGACAAAAAGTTATCAATCGAAGATGCAACGCTTATTCAGAAGAATGTTGTAGGTATGACAACATTTGATGAAAAACAAATTAAGCTGTACGACCTTAATAAAGACGGTGTGATTACCGTTGTTGATTCAACACTTGTACAGAAGATTATCGTAGGTCTGATTAAAGAGCCAACAGAAGAACAACCGACAACAGCAGAATCAACAACAGAGCCTACAACGGAAGCAGTTACAGAACCTACAACTGTTCCAAAGCCTACTACTGTACCTAAAAGTGTAAAACTTGACAAGTCAAGTATCACACTTGGCACAACTGAAACCTACACATTAAAAACTACGGTTGAAAACGGAACGCTGTCACAGGTGTCGTTTACAACTGACAACAGTAAGGTTGCAGGTATTGACAATAACGGCAAAATAACTGCTGTCGGTGTCGGCACGTCAAAGATTACAGCCAAAACATATAACGGCAAGACTGCAAGCTGTACCGTAACAGTCAAAAAACTTGCTGACAGTATCACACTTAATAAAACAAGTATTACTTTAGGTGTTGGTGAAAAATATGACTTGAACAGCAGTATTCCGAACAATACAGCAGCCTACTACAGACTTTATTACTCGAATAACACCGCAATTGCTCCCGTCCAAAAGGCAGGCGGTCTTGTTACTGCAAAAACAGCCGGCACTACTACGATAAGATGTAAGCTCAACAATGGCAAGGAAGCGATTTGTAAGGTAACAGTCAAATCTGCACCTTCAAGCGTAACTGTTTCTGATAAATCTGCAACTCTTAAAGTCGGACAGAGTAAAACGCTTAAAGCTACGCTCAACAATAACACATACAGTTATCGCAGTACTTGGACAAGCAGTAATACATATGTCGCAACGGTTAATTCAACCGGAAAAATCTCCGCTAAATCTCAAGGAACAGCAACAATCACATACAAAACCTACAACGGAAAAACCGCATCGTGCAAGCTGACTGTTTCGGGAAGTGTCGCAAAGTGTATTGATGTATCAACTTGGCAAGGCTCAATAGATTTTAACAAGGTAAAATCAGCCGGTTATGACTATGTGATTATCCGTGCAGGCTACGGTAAAGAAAAAAGCCAAAAAGACAATATGTTTGAAACAAACTACAAAAAAGCAAAATCCGCCGGTCTTAAAGTCGGAGCATATTGGTTCAGTTATGCAATGTCACCGTCAACGGCAACAGCAGAAGCAGATGCTTGCCTTAGTTGTATCAAGGGTAAAAAGTTTGAACTTCCTGTTTACTACGATATGGAATATCAGCCTGCAATGAGTACAAGCAACAGCAATTATACAAAAATGGCAGTCAATTTCTGTAACAAACTCAAAAGCAACGGCTTTAAATCGGGTGTGTATTCCTCAGCAAGCGTTTATGACTATCTGCTCAATCGCAAAACCTTAAAAAATAACGGCATTTCCATTTGGAACGCAGAATGGTATATAAAGCCGTCAATCACTTGTGATGTGTGGCAGTATTCAGATAACGGTAGAATTAACGGCATATCAACAGCCGTTGACCTTAACTACATATATAACCTTAACATTTTAAATTGATAACAACTTTTTGAGAAGGTGAAATAATTGTCGTTTGGAAAGCAGTTGCTTATTGCTCGAAAAAACAAGCATATGACACAGAAACAAGTTGCAGAAGCCGTGCATATAGAACGGTCAGCCTATACCAAATGGGAAAACGATAATTATGAACCGACTTTTGCATATATCAGAGAATTAGCGAAAACATTGGAAGTTGATTACAACTTTCTGTTTTATGACTCTCATTATTCACTTGACAGCAAGACTTTTTAAGTTTTCATTGTTATTCTTCTTTTGCATCGGGCATTAATTTGTCCGATGCATCCCTACAATCCCCACTAAGGTGGTTAATAATATAAATTTACGGAGGTAAATATGATTCGTGCATCACCCATAAAAGAATACAGTAGTTTTTCTTTTTCAATATTTAGATGAAAGGAGAGAAAAATTTGAATGAAGTTAATTAAAAAAATATTGTCGGTTTTCTTATGCTTGACTGTAATTATCGGCTCATTGTCTGTTGGTTCGTTTTCCGTAAGTGCTGCCTCGGTTACCAAAGGTACTCGTGGTGCAGACGCCAAAGGTTTTAAATACCAAAAAACAGCTGAATATACTTATACAGACGCAAACGGGAAAAAGCATAGTCAGCATTATGAAGGTTGGGAAAATTTTAAGGTGCATTTTTTTGCTCCATCCGGAAAAGCCTTGAATTTTTTAGACTACACACAAAGAGCGTACTGTATTGAACCGGATAAAGCATCTGAATTACAAAGTGATGCTATTGTAAAAAGTACATCTCAATCAGCAGCTTGGAAACAGTTAAGCTCTGCACAACAGAACGCAGTTAATCTGATCCTAAGTTGGGGGTTCGGAGGTTTTGAATCTCCGTCAAAAAATAAGGTACATTACTATTACGCAACACAGTTGTTAATTTTCGAGATTGTAGCCGGCAAGAGAAATGCTTCAACCTTTGATGCCGTATCCGGAAAACCGTTGCTTACTCCTGCCCATACTATGACTGAGACAAGCTCAGCTGAAACTACTGTAGCAAATGTTACAACAGCATATGACAATATGGTGCTTTGGTGCAAAAGGTCGGTGCGTAATCCGTCATATACAGCATCATCACTCAGTTCTGCGAAGTCGTATCAAATGTCATATAATCAGTCAAACGGACAGTACTCAATTACTCTGACTGATTCTAACGGGACTGCATCGGTGACAAAAGCATCCGATGTAATCGTCAGCAATTCTAATGTTAAGGTCAGCGTTAGCGGTAAAAAGATAACATTTACCTGTTCTAAAAATCTCGGCAGCACCGTAAATGTAACCTTTAAAAACTCTTTTTTGAAGGAACATGGAATCAAGAGCAAAAACAGTTTGTATTTAATTACAAGTAATGACTATGCATCATATCAGACTTTTGCTCGAGGTTCTAATTATGCAGTTAAAGACGGATATGTTAAGTTGACATTTCCGGATGTTGTCAAACTGCAACTTCACAAATCATCATCAAACAAAGAGCTTACAGCCGGCAACGGTTGTTACAGCTTGTCGGGAGCTGAGTATGGCATATACACAGACAAAGCTTGTACCAAAAAAATCGGCAGTATTACAACAAATGCAAGCGGTTACGGCAGTTACAGTAAATATGTTGACGCATCAGCTTCTTACTATGCCAAAGAAACCAAAGCACCAAAAGGCTATGAGCTTGATGAAACTGTTTATACATTTGTGAATTCAGGCAAAAAAGCCGCAGACGGTACAAAAATTTATAGCTTTAGCTGTACTGATGAGCCCGTAAATGACCCTGTCGGCATTATTCTCCAAAAGAAAAACGCAGTAACAGGCGAAACGACAGGACAAGGACTTGCTGGTGCGGTTTTCAGCATTGAATACTACGCACAAGAGATTGACAAAGATTACAATGTCAAACCCGGTGATACAGCTCCTGCTCTTAACAGCAAAAACCTTAAAAGGACTTGGTATATTCAGACTGACGAAGATGGATATTGTGACCTGAACAAAAAATATCTTGCTTCGGAGTACAGTTCAGATGACTTTTACTATACTTCGGCTGAAAACCCAGTACCTGCTATCCCAATTGGTACAGTTGTCATTCGAGAAGTAAAAGCTCCCGAAGGGTATTCGCTAAGTGATGTTGTATTTTACAGACACATTAGTGAAGAAATTGCAGAGATAGCAAAAGACACCAATACTCCCATAAATGTGCCAATTGATGAAATGCCGGCAAAGGCATATATCGGCATACACAAACTTAATCGGTCAGGTATAGGTGTCGGCGGTGCAGTATATGGCTTGTACTCTGATTCAGCTTGTGCAAGCTTGTATGACAAGCTCACAACAAATGCTGACGGCAAGGGTACTTTTGCAAAATCAGTAGATGTCGGCAAAACATATTATATCAAAGAAATAACCGCACCGACAGGCTATGAGCTTGACGATACTGTTTATCCTGTCATTGCAAATGAGGAAAACTCAACCGTTGAAACAGCCGTTATTCAGACGATTTATGAGGACAGCGTAAAGGCTGACCTCAAAATCAAGAAGTCATCGACTGACGGTATCGTTTCAAATTTGTGGTTTGCAATATCAGATAACCTCGGCAACGAGTACAACGCAGTTTCAACCGATAAAAACGGCGAAGCGACTGTTAAAGGTTTGAGGGTATATGACGATAAAGGCAACAAGATAACCTATACAGTCAAGGAGCTTGGTTTTAAGACTACTTTAGGATCTCACAGCTATGGCGGTTACACTTGGATGATAAAGAAAGAAAATGCAATCAGCTACAAAGGCTCTTATTATGAAGGTGTTTCAAATGCCGTGTTCAGCAATTGTGAGAATGCTTATTCAAGATACTACTATGGCAAATCATCAGAAGCAAAATCAAATGCTAATGGTAAGTCTTTAACGCTTGACGAAAGCAAAACCGTTACATTCAGTTTTCAAAACACAGTTCCCGAAACGGATTTAACTGTTAAAAAGAGCTCTTACAACGGTAAAGTGTCTGGAGTTTGGTTTGAGGTACAGGACGAAAACGGTAAATACTACGGGTCTATAGTCACAGATTCAAGCGGAACAGCTAATTATTACAGCAGGTACGGCGAAAAACTCAAAAGCTGTCTGACCGTTCCAAACTCAGCTATTTGTATCCCTATAAAATATAAGGTTGTTGAAAAAGGTTTTCTCGGCGGAGTCGGTTATTATTTCCCTGACAATTACCTTGGAAAGGCTGAATCAGAGTGTCAGACTGCCAACAAATACGGAACAACATCTACTCTTAATTATTACATGTACAACGCTCCTGCAACCGGAAGTATTAACATCAATAAGACTTCCGAGGACGGAGTTATCGAGGGTTTGAGTTTTAAGCTTGAGTCTTTTGACGATGAACGAGAATTCGGTGATGACCTTATCCCTACCCCGATGGCTTATGATGCAGCCGGCAACGGTATTACAAGTATCGTTTTGACTACTGATGAAAATGGTAAAGCAAGTACAGATAATATGCAATTTTATGACATAAACGGTAATAAAATTGATGGAATTCTGCCATATGTATTCAATCAAAACGGCTTTGAAATCACCTACAGACTGACCGAAATCGGCATTAAACAGTCAGACGGAACATACAAGTTTCCGAGCCGTTATGAACTGAAAGATGCAGTTGAATTTACAATCTATGATACCGATGAATACAACTATACATATGATTGTGCCAACACCGTAAAAACAGGTTCGTTACAGGTACAAAAAACATCTGAAGATGATGTTGTGGACGGTTTGTATTTTGAAATAAGCTGTGCTGAAACAGGGTTTAATGATAAAGTAATGACCGACCTTGAAGGTTTAAGTCCTGAAATTTCTGACTTGCCGATTTATAACAGCAAAGATGATTTGCTCAAATATAAAGTAACCGAACTCGGCGAGCTTAACGATGACGGCACTTACTCACTTCCGTTTAAATATAACAAACCAAGAAGTGTAACAGTTACGCTTAATTCAGATACCGTAGTTTTTGCAAATATCAAAAACACGCTGAAAACAGGCTCTGTTAAGCTGACAAAAACAGACGGCACAAAGGCTCTTACCGGATCAGGTTGGCAACTCTATAAGTCAGACGACACTCCCATCAGCTGTTATCAGACAGGCATAGGAACTTATATGTATAATTCAGTTGCAAAAGCTGCAACCGATTATATGGCTACGAATGGTAGTTTGTCAATCAGTAATCTGCCGGTAGGTGATTACTATTTTATTGAATCTGTAACTCCGTCAGGCTATATGCCATACGGTAAAAAGGTTGAATTTACAATTTCAGCCGACAATGAAAACACACTTAACATGTCTTTAACCGTTGCCGACAATAAATCCGTATTATCTCAAACAGGCGGCGGTGGAATTGCTCCGTTTTACTTCGTTGCCGTGGCACTCGGAGCATTGGCTATATTTTTCATCTATGACTACCGTAAAGGTAGTAAAAATAAAAAATTCAAAAACAGAAAGGACAATCAAAAATGAAAAAGAAAATCACACGAATTATGACAGCTATGGTACTTGCCGTTATGATGGTATTTACTGCAATCCCATTTGCAAGTGCTGCAACCAACGCAAATGCTCTTGATGAAACAAAGAAGGTTTCATTCACGCTCAATTGTTCTAAGCCCGGATATACATTCACGGTGTACAAGGTGGCAGAACTCAAAACTACTGAAAATCCATACAAGACAGGCTATGATTCACTCATTCCGTCAATCTCTGATGAGATTTTAAGCGGAAAGACATCGAATGTTCTCTCAGCTCTTGACGGTCTTTCTTCAATCCCGTCAACTGCTTCAACCGTTGGCACATTTACTACTTCGGCAACATCTGTAAAAAAGACTTTTTCAAGCCTTGTTCAGGGTTTGTACTACATTAAGGCTACGAACTTTCCTGCCGGTGTAAGAAGTGTTACAAACTCTGTTGTATCGCTCCCATACTACAATAACGGTTGGGTTTACAGTATCAATGATATTGACCTTGCAACAAAGGTAAATGACGGTGATGTTGTAACAGGCAAGACTATCACTAACAGCACAAAGGATAATGTTAATTTTACCGATGTAAGCCTTGGTGACACAGTAAATTTTGAAATCAAGTCATCGACTGCCGGTTCAAGCGAAATGAAACTTAAATCATATACCGTATATGATGAAATGTCAGCCGGTCTTACTCTTGATAAAGACAGCGTAAAGGTTGCACTTCTCAACGCACAGGGCGGTAAGGTTGCTGACCTTGCTTCAACTGATTATGCTCTCAATGTAACATCAGAAGTTGACGGAAAGGCTACAACTTTTAATGTATCAATTGCAAACGCTTACCTTCAGAAAAATGACTTTTATGCAGAGGGTGTTACTTATACATCTGTAACTTATTCAGCAAAGCTAAATAAGTACGCTGTAGCAGGAAAGACAGGCAACCCTAACACAGAAACAAAGCTCGTTTATTCTAACAAGAACGGTGTTGAATCAGAAGTAAACGGTAATACAGTTTATGTTTATACCTTTGCAGTAACAACAAACAAGACAGATACAGACGGAAAGGCTCTCGAAGGTGCAGAATTCAGCCTTTTCAAGACAGAAGAGGACGCAACTGCTCTTACAAATGCCCTTGCAAGCGGTGTATCCGACAAGACCGGCAAGGTTACTTACTACAACACAAGTAAAGAAGAAATCAAACTTGCAAGCGGTAAATATTATATTGTCGAAACAAAAGCCCCAACGGGATACAACATCTACGGTAAGGTTATTCCTGTGACAATTGATGTTACATACGGTGCAACATTTGTTGACGGTTCGTACATCACAAACTGCCCTACAGACGGCACAGCAAGCGTTGATGTTAAGGATACAAAGGTTGTTGTTCCGCAGACAGGCGGTGTCGGAACAGTAATGTTCTACATTCTCGGCACAGCATTTGCACTCGGCGGTATTGCAACATTGCTCATTCGCAGAAGAGTAAAAGCTACAAACAAGTAATTTCACATTAAACAGAAAGGAGTACAGCACATTGAAAAAATGCAGAAGCAAATGCACCTTGATAATAGGAATAATTTTTATGACTGCATCACTCTGCTTTGTGCTGTACCCTTCTGCATCAAATGCTGTCAATAGTTTTTTCGCCGCATCCACAATTAACAATTATGCCGCAAATCTTGACAGCATTTCAGCAGCCGACAGGTCACAGTACTTGTCGGCTGCTGCTGAATATAACAACAATTTGTCAGAGCTTGTCAATGGCTTTACTTATGATGTAGACAGCGTGATTGACGGATATGACGATATTCTCAATTTTGGTGACGGTCTTATAGGCTACATTGATATTTCAAAAATCAATGTAAAACTGCCTATTTACCACGGGGATGAGGATAAAGTGCTTGAAAAAGGTGTTGCTCATCTGCCAAATACAGCGTTTCCGATAGGCGGTGTAGGCAATCATTCGGTGCTTTCAGCTCACACGGGTTATCCTACGCAGGTGTTTTTTGACAATCTCAACGAGCTTGAAATCGGTGATGAAATCAAGGTGTCCGTGCTTGATGAAACGCTTACCTATGCTGTAACAGCAAAAAACATTGTTAAGCCCGACAACATATCGTTACTGTCAGTTGACGAAGAAAAAGACCTATTAAGCCTTATAACTTGTTATCCCTACGGTGTTAACAGTCACAGACTTATTGTGACAGCCGAAAGGGTATCTGAAACCGCTTCGCCTGATACTGCCATAAAAGCAGAAACTAATAACAGAAGTTTTGATTTTATTCTACTGGCAATAATTGCAATAGCAATAACAGCTGTTATTGCTACATTTGCTGTCAGAAAAAGGAGGAAAAATAATGCCTGATATTACAATAGACAAATCATCACTTGTCTATGATGATAACGAATTCGAGTATAAAACAAGAGTTCCCGGTACTTTCGGGGAGGATATTCGTTATCTTTGGATTAAAAAAGACGATGTTGATGAAATCAACGAAGGCAAAACCATACTCACATCATTGGATGATGAGAGTAAATATATGCTTTATGACAAAGATGATAATCTTGCCGAAACAGTCAGGGGGTCAGAACTGTACATAAATCATTATGATCCGGTTAAGGAAAAAGAAAACACAGAAAGCAAAAATTTTGACACTATTAATGAAAAAAAGTCCAAAAGTGTCGGTGTAAAAGAAGAAAATTTACAATCTGTTCCGACTGAACCGATTGTAACCGAAACATCAAAAGACACAGAATTTTCTATTCCGATTTTTGCTACCCTTTATGACAAATGCAATCGCAAAATTGATGAGCTTAACAGCAAAAATGATAAGTTCAATGCAAAAATTGAAAAGCTCAATATAAAAAAGTCCCGAAATGCAGAGTTTGTATCTACGATTGAATCCTTGAAAGATATTGTGCCAAAACCTGTATATACTGCTCTTTCGCTCTTGGCAACAGAAAGACGGCAAAAGATAGTCAGTATTAACGAGAAAATTTCTGCCCACAAACTGAATATCAAATCCAATGAAAATAAAATTCAGAAACATCAAAGCCGTGCTGATTTCTGCATTAAAATCCACAAATTTCTCGACAATATGAAGTCACCTGACGGACGCAAAGAAAATTTCGTTAAAGGGATTCAAGAGTATCGAATGATGTCGATGCGAACAACCTCAGAAAAATTTGATGCTACTCAAAATAAACTTGACAGTGCTCTAAAAGCGTACAGTCAAACTCATTATATGTCTGAAAAGCTCAAACTACAAAAGCAGATTAACAAGCTCACAACAAAAAAAGAAAAGTTAATGCGAAAGCTCAAGGCACTTGACGAGTGGTCTGCAAAGTTTGATGCAGTCAAAGCAATGCCCGATAAAGAAGCTGACAATATCATCAACAAGAGCTGTCAGAATATTGTTGATGAGTTTACTACCAACCCACAGGCTCTCAAGAAACAGGCGGATACGATTGTAAGTTCAACTGCAAAAGTTATTTTCGAAGAAAACTATCTTAAAAATGCTGAAATGTCGATTGAGGACGATTATGACAGTATTGACGGTATTATCAATAACGGCAATAAGCAGCAGGAATACGAAAAACTCAAAGAGCCTGATAAGAAATCCGAACGCAGAACAGCACCTTTATCGAGAAATCAGATTAAGCAAAATGCAAACACTATTGCTCATAATGAGCAACGAACGAATGATAAAACCAAAACTCAGGGACAAGAATTATAAAGCTATTTTAGACCTGTGCCATTCAGGCACAGGTCTTTTTTTAAGAGGTGAATGAAATAAATGATTGAATTATATGGAAACAAAATATGGAACAGCAACACTCCCAATAAATATAAAAAAGTAATCATTGCGAGTGAGGATAGTCTTGATAATATATGTCAGGAACTTGAAAATTCAGGACTTAATTATTGTGCATATATTTTTAACGGAGAAGCACATATTGCCATTGGCAGAGCTACTGCAAATAATATTGATAAGTTGGATATTGATTATCAGACTGTTATTGAATGTAATTCAAAAGTCTATAAAACCAACAACATCATAGGAACTACAACCTACGATTCTATTGAGGATAAATTATACCGTAAGTACAATACCGATTTTGCCTATAAAATCGGTCAAAGACTTACTGAGCAAGGCATCCTTTTTTCAGGCAGAATTTACGGAAAAACAACAACTATTACTGTTGACAAGCAATATGCTGATACCTTGAATAAAATATCTGCTGAACTTAAAGAACAGCGAGCATCATTTATGTCAAAATCTGAGGTTGTTCAAAATGAATCACCGGAAGAATCAAAATCAGTTAATGAAAAAATATCTGAATTACATTTTAATGAATCGCAACTTTCGGCACTTGCACCGTCTGTAAAATTTATCCAAACGAGAAACGATGATAATTTGACTGATAACTTTGTTTCATTGTTTTCTGACTGCACTGATTTTTATGAATCACAACTTTCTGCTCTTGCCGAAATTTATGTTGACACATATCGAAGTTTTTCGGATAAATCTTTGATATTTGCAGATACATCAAGGTTTAATGATTTAAAACAGCGTTTTGTTAATGATAACATTACTGCAAAATTAACTGAAAATCGTGGTTACTCAACTACTCAGTTTGAAATTATCAGAGAAATGGTAACTTACGGTATGAGCGAATCAGTAATCAACTTGCTTGATTACACTTTTTCGATTGATGAAATGCAAAACTTCTTTACAGCATACAAGAACGGCTCGTATGAAGATTTAATCAATCTCATTGCAGATATTAAAGGTACTACACGCACGGATATTGAAGGGCAAATTGAGGGCGGTACATACACTCCTGCTTTACCCGACTTTAACACTCTTGAGAAAACCCTTTATTTTCAAGAGTCCGAAGTCGAAAGTATTACATATATGTACTATAATCCTGACGCATACTCCGGCGGTCAGTTTGTAATTACCGAGGTATCTTACAAACAGATAGCGGAAGCTAACAAAGAATACGGAGATGATTTTTCAGGATTCTTTGATTTTCTTGATACAACAGGCGAACAAAGGTTAATTGATATCGGTAGCGAAAGTTTCAGAACCGCTATTAAAAAGTTTTACAGCGGTACGGAGTTTGCCGAAGGTCTTAATGCAGATATTCAGCACAAGCTCGTTGAGCTTGCAGTAGTTCCCGAAATCAAATTACCTGAAGTACGGAAAATAGAACTTATAAAGGTCGGTGATTTTTATGAAGTCAGAGGTGAGAACGCAAAAACCGTTGCAGATATTCTCGACCTTGTTTCTACAACAAGAAACATTAACGGTTCTTCAGTTGATACAGTCGGATTCCCTAATTTTAAACTGAATGATAATACTGAACTTCTTAAAACACAAGGATTTACTGTGAATATCAAATATGAGGGACTTGTAGATCTTTCGAATGAGTTTAACAAACTCATATCTGAACAGAAAAAAATTACGAGCAATGTGTCAGACAAGCATACAATAGTTATCAATGCTTTTGCCGGACCGGGTGCAGGAAAAACAACATCTTGTCTTGAAGTAGCCGAAAAATTGAAAAAGCAAGGATTTGTTACGGAATATGTACAGGAATATGCCAAAGAGCTTGTATATGACAACAATCTTATTATGCTTGACGGACATTATGAACATCAATTTGATATTCTCAAGGAACAAGTGAAGCGTATTAACCGTCTGTATGGTAAAGTCGATTTTATCTTGACGGACTCACCTGTTTTGCTTAATAATACCTACCTTAACGAAGATAAAGGTACAAATGATTATGTTACTTATTGTGAAAATGTTAAGAAAATTTATACTCTATATGATAATTTCAATTATTTTGTTGAACGAGATAAATCAGCCTTTGAAGAAGAAGGCAGAATACACAACTTGGAACAAAGTATAGTAATTGATGATGAACTAAAAAATACACTTCACAACAATCAGATTGATTTTGCTACATACACTCACTCTACGATTGACAATATTGTTCGTGACTCTGTGCTTGCTTATGCAAAGCAGCTTATAAATTTGTATTGTAATGACGAGTTTGATTCAGAAGCGGATTTTTCAGACTTAAAAAAGGTCGGAGTGGCATACACAACAACAGAAGACAGCAAACATACTGTTGAAGCTGTTGTAAATCTTGTTGACTATAGGCTTGAAACTTATGTTGACGATAAATTGTTTAAAGAGAAAACATATTCAAGTCTTAAAGATATGATTGATAACTGCCTGTACTCTTTATCATTTGATGACCTTGTATACCTATCTGATGATGAGCTTGCACCGTTTTATGAGGAACACGACGAGCTTGACGACGTAGATCCCGCAGTTATTCGTCAGCAGCTTGAGGACGCAGGGATAGTCAACGGTGAGCTTGTCGATGAAGATAAGCTGAACAGTGATCCATTTATTCAACAGGTTATGGCTGACGCAGAATCCGATGCCGGTGCTCTGTATGTCAGCTCAGAAGAAATCGTTAATCAATTTAATTCAGAAAATGAAATCGTCCCGATAAACGAGCCTGAGCAGACTGAGCCTAAACAGGGAAATATTCGTCCGACAATTACTTGTGATTGGAGTGAAAGTCCGGTATTTGAGAATGGCAAAACATACTCTGTTTCTGAATTTGACACACTTATGAAAAATGCCGATGACGAATGGGTTGAGCAAAGACAGTTTGAAATTGAGGAATACGGCAGTGAAAATGCGGTTACAGAAGCATACAGAAACGGTGAACTTGACAATATTCATCTTGGTTATGAAAAAACGAAATTTATTATTAATATGCCGAACGGTACGAAATACACCGAACGGCAGAACATCGGGGACGGTAACGGTGGAATTATTGATTTTTTAAATCAATATCCGCAGTATTCAGGTGTTGTAAAAATACTCGAAGCCGATATAAAGCTTGATAAAGGTGAAAATGAGAAAGCCGCAGATTTACCGATAACGGAAAGCAAAGAAAGAGAAGTCAGGAGCGATGAAAAATTACAGAGCGTTGACGAGCTTGCCGTGGAGGTTGAAAATGCCGCACCGTCAAGAGCAGAAAAAGCTGAAGTTACCGTAGTTAATAAAGCTGAACCGCCTACATTGTTTGATATGGTCGAAAGCTCTGAGCAGACCGAAACAAGCGTAAATGATGAAAAAGCCAAAAACTATGTAATTGAGGACAGAGAAGCTGTCACGGGAGCAAAAACAAAGTTTCAAAATAACATTGCTGCCATTAAGATTTTAAAGCAAACGGAAGCAGAAAACAGAGCGGCTACACCTGAAGAACAAGGTCAGTTGTCCCTTTACAGCGGTTGGGGCGGTCTTGCCAATGCTTTTGAGTCTGATAATGATAAATGGAAAAATGAGTATTCTGAACTCAAGGGTTTGCTTACGGATGAAGAATATACCGCAGCTCGGTCAACTGTGCTTGATTCATTCTACACAGATACAGCAATCGTTGACAGTATATATGAGGTCATTCGTAACGCAGGATTTGAGGACGGCAACATACTTGAGCCTGCAATGGGCGTAGGAAACTTTTTCGGCAGACTTCCCGAAGAGCTTCGTGATAAGGTGAATTTGTACGGTGTTGAAAAAGACAGCCTGTCAGGCAGAATAGCTCAAAAGCTGTATCCGCAAGCTGACATTACGATTGACGGCTTTGAGAATACTCGTTTCAATGACAACAGTTTTGATGTTGCAATCGGAAATATTCCTTTCGGCGATTTCAGCGTTAATGATTCTAAATATAACTCAGAACATCTAAAAATTCACGATTATTTCTTTTTGAAATCACTTGATAAAGTGCGTGACGGCGGCATTGTTGCTTTTGTAACTTCCAAAGGTACACTTGACAAAAAGGACAGCTCTTTCCGCAAGACTTTGGCCGAAAGAGCGGATTTGGTAGGTGCTGTGAGATTGCCGAATAACGCCTTTAAATCGGCAGGAACGGAAGTTACTCCCGATATTATCTTTCTCCAAAAGCGTTCTGCACCACTTGAAAATATACCCTCTTGGGTAAATGTGGGAACAACCGAAAACGGTTTATCAATCAATAATTATTTTATTGAACATCCTGAAATGGTGCTCGGTAATATTGTTCAAGGCAACAAGCTCTACGGACGAACAGATGATACAATGTGTGTACCGTTTGCTGACGGTAGACCATTATCAGAACTGTTGCCTGAAGCTGTAAAACATATTACATTTACCTATTCACCGGCAAAAGAGGTAATATCGCCTGTTTCTAAAGCAGAAGCTGTTATATCAAAACCCGAAGAACTTCGTTCACAGAGCTACTATAAATCAGGCAACGAGATTTATTTTTACGGCAGCAATTCCGCAGGAGAATTAGTTACTGTGTCGGCTAAAGATTTACTTGATAAAAAGTACACAACAAAAAACATTGACAGACTTACTGCGTTTATGGAAATCCGTGATACTTTAAGAGAACTGCTTGAGGTACAACAGCACGATAATAATGACACAGAAGTCGAGCAGTTACAGCATAGGCTTAACACAATCTATGACAACTTTTATGATAAGTACGGTCTTATACATAGCAGATACAACCGTAATATTCTCGGATTTGACGGAGCGTATCAGCTTGTGGCATCTCTTGAGCAGGACTATGATAAAAATACCTTGATTAAAAAATCGGATATTTTCACTCAGCGTGTAAATGTTCCGAAACCGCAGATTGAACATATTGATACTGCATCGGAAGCTCTTGCCGTTTGTATCGCCGAAAAAGGATATATTGACTTTGATTATATGAGTAATCTTACCGATATTGACAAAGCAAGTCTTGAAGAAAGTTTGCGTAATAACGGTGAAATATATCCTATACCTATGAATACGGAAAATAATGAATATACATATCAGACCGCATCAGAATATCTATCAGGCGATATATATGCTAAACTTGATACAGCAGAATCCTATGCTGCTGTTGACAATATCTATAGAGCTAATGTTACTGCTCTTAAAGCAGCATTACCTACTCCGCTTAAAGCAGGAGATATTGATGTTAATCTCGGAGCTACTTGGATTGCTCCAGAATACTATGAGCAATTTATGTACAAGTTGTTTGAAACACCTCTTTTCAATCGTTCTGACGGCATTTTTAAGGACAGTAAAATATCTGTAGAATACTCTGAATATTCCGGTAAATGGTTTATTTCACACAAGGCAGCAGATAAATCTGTAACTGTAACAAAAACATACGGAGCTTGCGGTTATTCGGGATATCAAATTCTTGAAGCAGCTCTTAATTTATCAGAACCAAAGGTATACAAAGATAAGCTTGACGAGTACGGACGGATTATGTTTGATAAGAATAACAAACCAATCCGAGTAATTGATGTGCCGGCAACTCAGGTCGTTCAACAGAAAGCGAATAAGATACGCAGAGAGTTCAAAAACTGGCTGTTTAGCGATCCCGTAAGACGGTCCGATATAGTTGATACATACAATCGTACTTTTAATTGTATTAAACCACGAGAATATGACGGCTCACACCTTACTTTTCCGGGAATGAATTCAAATATTGAACTGCACGAACATCAGAAAAATGCAATAGCTCACGCTATTTACGGTGGTAACACTCTGTTTGCTCATTCAGTCGGAGCCGGCAAAACTTTTGAAATGATAGCAACGGCTATGGAATGTAAACGGCTCGGTTTGTGCCACAAATCCTTGTTTGCTGTACCGAATCATCTGACAGAACAGGTGGGAGCAGACTTTTTGAAGCTCTATCCCAATGCAAACATATTGGTTGCAACAAAAGATGATTTTAAGGCTGAAAATCGTAAAAGACTGATGAGCAAAATTGCGACAGGTAATTATGATGCGGTTATCATCGGTCATGCTCAACTTAAAATGCTACCGTTATCACCTGAAAGGCAGGAAAATATTTTCAAAGAGCAGATTGATAATATCGTTGCCGGTATTGCCGAACTAAAATACCAAGAAGGCAATTCTTTTAAAGTCAAGGATATGGAACGAACTAAGCGTAGTCTTGAACAACAACTTGAAAAATTACAATCAAGTAAAAAAGACAACACGGTGTACTTTGAGGAACTCGGTATTGATAAACTCTTTGTCGATGAAGCACACGAATTTAAGAATTTGTTCTGTACAACAAAACTGCAAAATGTTTCGGGTATTTCTTCGAGGGCATCTCAGAGAGCGACAGAGTTATTCGCTAAGTGCCGTTACCTTGACGAAAAAACCGGCGGTAAGGGTGTTGTATTTGCTACAGGAACTCCTCTCTCTAACAGTGTAACAGAACTACATACAATGATGAGATATCTCAACTATGATTTCCTTGCAAGTCATAATAATATGCAAAACTTTGACAACTGGGTATCTACATTTGGCGTACAGAAAAAAGAATATGAGCTTGCTCCTGCCGGCAACAAATTCAAGGAACGCACACGCATTGCAGAATATGCAAATTTACCGGAACTTATGTCAATGTTTAAAACGATTGCAGATGTCCGCACGGCTGATACTCTTAACCTTAAAGTGCCTGACTGTGAATTACACATTGTTGATGTTGAACCTACAGAATTACAGACTGAACTTGTTGAAGAATTATCAGACAGAGCTGATGAGGTCAACAACGGTTCCGTTGATCCGTCACAGGATAATATGCTCAAAATTACCGGTGACGGCAGAAAGCTCGGTCTTGACCCCCGACTTATCAATCCGTCATTTGAAGATGATCCCGGTACAAAACTTAATGTTTGTGTCAATAATGTTTTTGATATTTACGAAAAAACAAGCGACAAAAAGCTGACACAGATTGTATTTTGTGATTTGGGTGTTCCGAGCAAAAACTCATCTGCTGATGGCAATAAAGATGACGATACAAAAAGTGTGGCAGAACTTGACTCGCTTGAAGAGTCAGGAAAGTTTTGTGTGTATGATGATATTAGAGATAAGCTGATTGCAAAAGGTGTATCGGCTGATGAAATAGCTTATATTCACAACGCTAAAAGTGAAACCCAGAAGTCTGAGCTTTTTGCAAAAGTCAGAAGCGGTGAAGTGAGAATTTTACTCGGCTCTACGGGTAAAATGGGAACAGGCACAAATGTACAGGACAGGATCATTGCTCTGCACGATTTAGATGTTCCGTGGCGACCGTCCGACCTTGAACAAAGACGAGGAAGAATGGTTCGACAGGGTAATATCAACGATAAGGTACATCTTTATCGTTATGTTACAAAAGGAACTTTTGATGCCTACAGCTATCAGCTTTTGGAGAAAAAGCAGAAGTTTATAAGTCAGATTATGACCTCGAAAGAGCCCGGCAGAAAATGTGCAGATGTTGACCAAGCTGCATTGACTTACTCTGAAATCAAGGCTCTTTGTACAGGCGATGAGCGTATCCGTGAAAAGCTGACTCTTGAAAACAGAGTAAAAGAATTGCAGGCACTCAAGTCTGAATACAACAGCACACGATACGAACTTGAGGACAAGGTGAACGCTTATCCCGAAGAACGCAAAAAATTACTTCTTGATATAGGCAATATCAGCAAGGATATGGAAACGGTAAAAAACATACCTTTTGATGTCAAAACTGAAAGTTATCAGGTTAAGATTACTATAGGAAAAGATGCTTACTCACTCCTAGATGATGAATCAAGAAAAGTAGCTGCAAAAGCATTAACTAACGCTGTAGCACAGGTCAAAGGGGATGCTAACAAGAATAAGAGAATCGCCATAGGGGGACTCGGCAACTTTGGTGTTGAGATAATCAATGACGGATATTTCCTTGATAAAATAACCGCAACTCTTCGTGGTAATTATACTTATTCAGTTGAACTGGGCGTATCAAGTATTATAAATCTTAAAAAGATTGAGAACTTGCTTTTTAAGGTTGAAAATGTTCTGAATGATAAAAAATCAGAACTCAATAAGCTTGATATTGACTATAAGACTGCACAGAATATGCTTCACAAGCCGTTTGAGTTTGAGGATGAACTTAACAACAGTACAAAAAGGCTTGATGAGTTGACAACTGCCTTAAACATTGATATGTCAGAACACAAAGTAGATAAACCCAAAAAGACTCATTATTTTGGTAAGGATTTTATTCTTGGAAAAAAGAAATCATCAAAGCAAATACAGAATAATGAAGTTATGAAATCAGAACCTAAAAGGAGTGAACCTGAATTATGATAGTTTACGCACAAGGCGATATAACAAAATTTGATGTAGATGCTATTGTAAATGCATCCAACGGTTTTGGCTATATGGGAGGTAAAAGATGTGTTAAAGAATTACATAGAGGAGTTGCAGAGAGCATTCAATTTGCATCTCAAGGTGCTGTTGAACGGCTTGCAAGAGCAAAATGTAAGGCACACTCCTTTTTTGGTTATTCACCCGGAACTGTTTTTGTGACTGATGCTCCAAATCTTGGTTGTAGAAAAATAATACACGCAGTTACTATGCGTACTCCGGGTAGCAAAGCAAAAATCAAAAAAATTATGGAGCTGATTCTAAAGATAGTAGCGGTAGCTGAAGATTTAAATATGAAATCAATAGCCATTCCATTACTTGGGTGTGGAACAGGTGGACTTGACAGAAAAACCGTTCAAAATTTATTAGCTCATAATCTTATAAGTGACAAAGTGACTTTTTATATTGTTACTTCACTTTAAAATCAGAAATTCTTTTCTGAATTTCTTTTTAAAACACTTGTTTTTTCTTAGTTATAACATATAATAGTATTTGAACGATGTTGGTTACTCATCTTAGTGTTGTGCTTCGCTACCGTCTGACCACCATATCAGGAGAATGTGACATTTTTAAGGTTGTGCTTCGCTACCGTCTGACTACCATATCAGGAGAATGCGACAAAAAGTAACGATTTTTGGAGCAACTGCATTATATGCAGTTGCTCCCTTTTATTGAGGAATGAATAGCGTGGATATAGATTTTTAAAAGCAAACAGAAATAAATAATCGTGGTTTTACTTGCGTACCAAACACAGAATAAAACAGTTATGAAATCAGAGCCTAAAAGGAGTGAACAAGAGTTGTGATTATAATAGCTTGAAACGGCTTTAAACAGCTCTTTATTCCGATTTTGCGGTAGATAAATATTTTTTATTTAATTTAAAAAGCAGCCGTTCAGACGGCTCTGAACGGCTCTTTTTTGTTGTCCTTAAAACTTGCAAATTTGCCGATTTTGACATATAATAATATGTAAAGAAAATGAAGTGTGGTGATATTTATGATGTCAATTACAAGTACACGGTATCTTTCTAATGTCGATTGGTTACAAGATGTGGTTCAAGGTACGGATTTAATCCTGTGCGGAGTTTCGGCACTTGAGTACCTTGAATTATTCAATGGTTATGTCAATGAATCTAAGATACAGGTGTATGCTCAGAACGAGGGACAATTTGATAACATTGAATATCATATTGTCAATTCATTTGACGATATAGAGTATCTCAATTTTGACGGTGTTTTATGTACAACTGTTAATCAGACTATAAACGATATGCTTTCTGATTATGACAACATAGATGAGCTTGCTTTTCTTGAAGCATTGAGCAATTATTATTTCGCCAACAATGAATCATTTGATAATCTTAAAATTAAACCTGAAAACAGAGATGTTTTTAATCAAGTGAAGCAGATGGCGATAGAATATTATTGTGAGGAGTAATATGACTGAACAGGAAAAACTGATGTACGAAATTCTCGGACAAATAACCACCTCTGATATTCCTATTGTGTTCAAGGGCGGTTTGATAACTAAACTGATTTTAAACGAGAGTGGTCTTAGCTCAGTTCAACGAACCACGAAAGATATTGATGCGAATTGGATTGGTCAACCCCCGTCTATGGACTATTTAGTTGATTCTTTAAATAACAGTTTTGGCGATTTACAAAGATGCTATAAAGCTGTTGCGTCACGGCAATACGGAGAAAAACAATCTGCCGGTATAAGTGTTATTGATAAAAACACAGGCAGAAAATTTATTACTATGGATATAGACATTAAGCCGTTGATTGACAGCAAAACCTATTATTATGAACAAACTAAAATCAGAGGAGTACTTCCAAATGAAATTTTGGCTGATAAGATTTGTGTCTTGTCGGGAGAAGCTATATATAAAAACAGAGCCAAAGATGTATTAGATGTTTTCCTGTTATCTAAATGTGTGGAAGTGTATTCTAAGGATATTTCTGATATTTGCAAAAGAGCAGGAAGGGAAATAAAATCATTTGATGCTTTCCATAATAAAGAAGCTGAAATTGAACACGCATACAACAAATTAAAGGGTATTGAAGGAAAACCTGATTTTAATACTGTTTACAATTACTTGTATGAATTTATAGTCCCATTTGCACAGGAAGTAATTCCAAATAAAATGTGGGATTGCAAATCATTGTCGTGGAATGATGTATGTAAAACAAAATCTCCTCTATCAAGAAAGCAGATAAATCAAAACGCAAAAATTATATCCCACAAACAAGAAAATCAATCACAACATAACAAGGACAAAAGTAAAAGCAGATAGCATCAAAAAGATGTTATCTGCCTTTTTGTTGTTTTTTCAAATTATATAGCTCATAAAAACTTCGTGGGTTTTGTGTACTTTCTTACATACCAGCAAACAAGTAAGGGTAATCGATCCCTGTAACGCTTTTCAGATAAACGAGATCTGAAAAGTTGAAACCATAATTGAGAGAAGAATCCCTGTTTTCCTCTCCAGTAAGAATAAAATGAAGTTTTTTCTGTTCGATATCTGAAAGAATGGTTAGCTTTTCCGTTCCGAATCCTTTTTCATTTAGATGATATAACACCACTCTGGAAAGCTGAATCTGCATTGCTTTGTCAATATCGTTGTCAGCACAACCGTCCATAATATCCAGAATCATAAATAAAACGCTGTTATCTGATTCAGGAGAAGTGTCTTTCGGTTCAAATTTTATGTCCTGCTCATTCACAAGCCACCATATTGGGCATCCCACATATTTGGCAATGGCAAGTTTTTGCTCATCGGTGGTTTCCACAACGGCTTTAAGACTGTTGAATCTTTGCGGAATGGCACTAAGTTTTTTTAAAACAGATTTTTTACTACTAAGTCTAACAGACACATTTTCATCAAAATCAAGAAGCGAATCTATTGATACCTCAAAGTAATCTGCTATTTTCTTTAATATTTCTCCGTTCGGGATAGTTCCTTTTTTCCAGTTGTTCGCAGAACCTGATGAAATTTCAAGTTCTTTAAGAACAGCATGTGGTTTTATTCCTTTTATTTTTGATAGATATTGAAACTTCTCCCAAAACATAGACAAACATTCTCCTTGATTTTTGTAAAATTGTTTTATTTCATCTTTTGTTCTTGAATTTTCTTGTAGCAGTATAGCGTTGCTTTGCAATCCGCTAAACTATCGTGTGCTGTTTCACTGCCCCAATCGTAGCAGTAATATTCGGCACACTTAGTTAGAGTCTGCCACTTATTACAACCATAGTACTCACTCCATTCACCGTATATGTCTGCGAACATTTTCATAACATCAAAAGTTGTGGCTTTAGTATTCTCAATGCCACAGGCAGACAAGAACATCAAATCAAGACCTACATTGTAACCAATTATGACTTTTGCCGACTTTATAATATTGTTTAATTCGTAATAAACATCGGAAACTGTCGGTGCGTTCACTACCATTTCAGCAGTTATATGATTGATTGCCATAGCTTCGTTCCAGCTCTTTGTTCTTTCAGGCTTTATATAACTGTTAAATAGTGTCTTGCCCACACAATTAATAATAGACACTTGTAACAGCTCGTCTGTTACAGAATCGAGTCCAGTCGTTTCAGTGTCAACTATTATAATTTCATTTTCTTTTAATGTACTCATAATATTCCTTACTGATACACTTTGTCCGATTTCTTGTCTTTTCTTATACTCAGCCTTTAACTCTCTGCGTTTTGCCTGAGCTGCACGCTTTTCCTTTTCCTCAGTACGGTAATTTGTAAGCTCTTTTTCAGTCATAGGTCTGACTTCCTCGTCCCATAAGTAAAGCTCCTTAGATGGGCAATAGGCATTAATCCATAAATATTTACCGCATTTATCATTAATTTTCACAAAATGTTTTAACTTCCATTGTCTTTCAGTAAGTAACTTTTTATCCTGTTTGACTTGTATTTTGGTTCGTACACTTGTTATGTAATTGTTCCAAATATTCATTTTCCGTACCTCTTTCTTTTCTCTAACTTAATCGTCAGTAAAAAATATTATAATTGCGGTTATGAACCATAAATCTGCATAAATCAGTGTAGGTGACAACACATACCACCAGCTCCAATTAATTACATTAAGCAGCTTTAATTCAATAAATATAATTTGTTCTAATACTGCCTGTTTTTGGAGATGAATTATCGTTCATTTTTTCACTTCCAATCGTTTATTTGTATTAATTTGGGGTTTGAAGGTCATAGCAGAGCAAGGTATTGAAGTCAACAGAAAAGTATCTTGCAAGCATTAGTATAGTTACATATGTCATTGTAGTAGTTCCCATTTCGTAGTTAGTATAGGTACTTCTGTCGACTCCCAAATAGTCTGCAACTACTTTCTGAGAAACACCTTTTTGATTTCGCAACTGTTTTAGTCTTTGTCCTACTTGCTTATAAATAAAGCGTGATTTAATTCTATATCCCATAAGTAATATCTCTCCTATTGGTTATTTGAAATCTTAATTTTATAGCCTGCAAGAAAAATTTATCCCACCCTGAATAGCGGAAAATGTTATATAATTATTTTTTATGTTTGTTCTACCTTAGAAATTGATTTTTTGTCAGCTGATACGGTGATTCCAATTTTCGCCATTTTTACTCCTCCACATCATTTGCTTTTGCATTATTTGGTATATAGATGTTGTAAATTGTTTTGTCGTCATTAACCCACGATATATAAAAAACAGGGTTAACGCTATTTTCGTCGATGTGTGTCGAATATTTTTCAATTCTGGCATTTTCTGACTCAACATACTTTATATTCATCTTAACACTGTTCTTTGGCACTTCAATCGTTTCGTCAGAGGTGTTGAAATAGTAATACTTATCATCTTCTAAATAATATGATGTACTTGATATAGGGGTTATTTTGTCAGAACTTTCAAGCTCCATCTTGCCACCACTAATATTTGATGAGTATATTACACATCCTATAAAACAGATAAATACCAAATCAGTTATTATAATTCCTGAGAGAAATATATCGTCTATGCAATTAACGGCTTTTGATAACTTTATTATTTTACTTTCATATTTATTGTTATTCTCATCGTCACACCAACATAGCCAACATAATTTATCATACTTTCTCCGAATGAAGCCATAGACGATGAGAGATAAAATCAGCAAGATTATGCTGATAATAAAGATAATAAAAAACAACATAATTTAATTTCTCCTTAAAATCAGTTGTCAATTTCACGACTTATGATGTCAAAGTTCTTGGTTACAGACACAAAATCGTCTATATCAACTTTATAGTAATCTTCCAAATGACTATCAGGAAGAAGCAGATTGAAACCAGACTCATAATAAAGCTCAGGCTCACTGATTTTCTCGTAGTCAGTCAATATGTCTATGGGGATTATTGCACTTCGTATAACCGAAAATACTATTGAACGGGAATCTATCTTTGAAGTGACTGTATTGTTGTCAACATATACGACATTCAAAGCTTTACTTTTATTGCCTGTAACGGGATCTGTGGATGTATGTATATCTGCAGATAATACCTTCGGTTTTTTGACAGCTAAATATTCTTCGATATATAAACCACCCTTATCATTAAGTGGGGAAATTGCTTGCTCAATAAATTCTTTGTATGTGGCTTTTTTCCCTTTTTCTAACAAAGCGGGATTAATATTACTGGACTTACTATAAATCAGTCCCGCCAAAATGCACATTACAATGATGATAATAAAAAATACATCCATAACAAGATATGTATCCAAAAAAAATTTGGGTATAAATTTGACGAAAAAATCCACAACACAACAAGTTGCAAGTAATAAACCAATTATGTTAACTACCTTTTCAATACGCTTGAGTATATTTATTGCTTTAACCTTGCGAAGTTGGTCGTTATATATGGTTTTTAGCATACCTTCAACATTGTGACAATATGCTTGGATTGATTCTGCATCCGCTGTAACTTTAATTCCTATTTGGGACATTGTTGTTTCTCCTTTGTATCTGGTATATATATTTTGTAATAGTATTCATCGCCGAAAGTGCATTCGTTGTTTAATGAAATATAAAATATTGGTATAAACTGGCTTTCGTCCGGTTTGTTAACATATTTCTCTATCCGAGCATTTGTATCGGTGTAGTTAATATTACATGTTGATTTGTTTATTCTTAGGGTATCTTTTTTTGTATTGAAACAATAATAGTGTGAGTCTTCAACAAAATATGTGGTATTATAAGTGCTTTTGATTGGCTGGATTTCAATGACACTTTCCAATTTTAGATTTTTTGTGATACTTTGAGAGTATATACAACATGCTATTGTACTCGCAAGGCAAACTCCAAACATAATTATTGAAGTTACAGCTAATGTAGATAGCCATTTTGGGGATGTAAAGAGTAAGCCATAAATAGAGAGTAATATTGATATAAGCAAAAAAATGAATGTCAGCACAAAAAATAACATATTATTTTCACCTTATTCCATATCAACCTGAAAATCTGTTGTAATCGAGCCTTCAGGGATATAAATTTTATACTTTTCTCCTGTACCTGAAATTCTGAGCGACAAAAGAGGTTCAAAAGTAAGCGGATTTTCAGTTGCTTTTTCGTCAGCCGATTTTACTATAGTATCTATGTGCGGAGTATCCTTAGTATAGATTATTTCGCAATCGTCAGCCTTAATTTTGCTTGCTTTGTAACTACCTTTATCAGTTTTGTAGTAATAATAATAGTATTGCTCAGTATTTACTTCGCCACACCCAATAAAAAAACCACCTTGTAAATCACGATTGTCTTTAAAATTAACAATATTTTGACTGCTTTTTACTTCATCTGATAGTTTAATATCAATCATTGTGTATTTAAAAGATGATATAATTGTTACTACACACACTATATTAATCAAAAGTGCTGTTAAGACAATTGCAAGTTTAATAAAACTCGGCTCTGAATGTAGCTCTGAATGTAACATTATAAAAAATACAAAAAAGAAAATTAAAGCGAGAATACAATTAATTATAACTAACATTTCTTCATCTCCTTATTAAAAAACTAAAACCATATTACGATAAACGCTTTCGCTTACTATCAATCTGAGATTGTTAAGCAACTTTTTGTAATGTTCCGTGTCATTATTTTTTAGGGCAAGCTGACATTCAGAATTGTCCTGAGCCATCAAAGCTACGCAGTCATCAATTATCTTATTAGCTTTGCGTGTTTCGGCAAGTATGTGTTTATATAAATTTCCGCTATTCAGTAATTTGCAAAGTTCAGAAGCACGGAAATGATAAAGGTAGTGTGTGAAAAAGCCTTCATCCCAATACAATCTTCTCACATCATAGGTTTTCTCTTCGGAATTATAGCTGTAATAATTGAATTCCTTGTTTCCCGGTTCATCGACTGTTTCTTCAAGGGCATATTTTGGTATTTCAATTTCGCCGTAATTCATTTTTTCGCTACTCTGAATAGAATTTTCAAAATTAAAAAATTCTAAAAAAGCATTAACTGTCATAATTATTTCCTCCTAACAATTCGGGATAGTGTTGTTCTGCTTCTGCTATGCTCCTGTATTTATCCGTTACAAGTATAACGGATATTTCTTTCAGACCTTTTTCCTTAATTACAATGGGTAAAATTCGGTCATTGTAATTTAATATTTCTGATTTATCAAGGATTCTGCAAATATAGCAGATTCCTTTTTCTTTGTTTTCAGCAACTATATAGCCTGTACCGGTATCATATTCCGCATAATCGGTAAACAATACCGGCTGACCGCTTTTCTGAAATAATACCGCTTTAGTCATTGTTATCGCCTTTTTCTTTGCTTTTGAAAAACATATCAAGAGCTGCTGCAACTGTGTCGGCGATTTCCTCATTGCTAAGACCTGCAAAGTATTTTTTGTAGAGTGTTGGAGCGATAGACACCTTTTTATCGGGCTTTTTCTTTTTAGCGGATAAAACTTTCAGCATTTCATCGCCATCAAGTACACCGTCAGCTGACAAGATTCTTAAATCTCTTGCCTGAGCTTCTGATATTTTCATTAGCATATTATCGTCAGCAGAGTTAATCTCGAATAATTCCGACTGCTCATCTGCCGATAAATACGATAATTCTACACCTGCTCTGACGGCAAGCTGACCTTTATCAATCCAACCGAGAATACCGTCAGATAACTTGCTTATTCGCACAAGTCTTGCAATAGTATTCCGACTTAATCCGTACTCATCTGCAACCTTTTCACGGCTGTTGCCGGAAGAAGTTTCTTCGCCGTTAAGCACACGAATTTCATTGATGATGTCATTTCTCTTTCCCTGAGAAAACATTTCAGAATATCGTCTTGCAATAATTCTTGCCTGTTCAGATACTTTGAGGTCATTGAAACCTCTCTGAATAAGGTTGCTTTCATCAACATAAGTTTGAGCTTCCTCTTCTGTGAGTTGCTCTTTAATAATGGCCGGTATGGTTTCAAGACCTGCTATTTTAGAGCAATTCCACCGGTTATGACCGATTAAGATTTCGTATGTATCTGTTCCATCAGGATTTGGTCTGCAAACAATAGGTGTCATTACTCCGTTTTTGCGGATTGATTCAACCATATCATCCCTGCGTTCGCCGTCGTAAAGAGAAAACTGATGATTGTGAAACGGTACAAGCATATCAAGCGGTATTTGCTTTATTTGATTGTTTTGCGAGAGCATTGCTTCAAAGTTAAAGCCTGTCATTGTCGTTCCTCCGTAAATTACACACCAATTCTTTTTGTCAGTTCTTCGGAACAAGCTATGTATTCCTCTCCGAGCTTACTGCCTTTAATTAAGCATAATGCTTTGTGCTGCTTAGTGCTTTCAACTGCCTGTGTGGCACGGTGTATCTGAGTGTTAAAAAGAGCATTATTGTAAATGCTTTCAAGTTGCTCAATGACACGCTTGCTTGCGTTTGTGCGGTCAACCATTGTTGGCAGCACACCGAGAATTCTTAAATTAGGATTGATGGTTTCCTGTATTTGTGAAATAACACCTGTAAGAGTTTTTAAACCGCCGAAGGCAAAGTCCTGCACCTGTACCGGGATAATTACACCGGTGCTTGCCGTGAGAGCGTTCATCAGCAAAACTCCAAGTGACGGATTACAATCAATAATTACATAATCGTACTGTTTGATAATATCATTATCAAGAATACGCTTGAGTATTGTTTCCCTCGAAAGTACCCCTGCGAGGAATAAGTCTGCATTTGCAAGGTTGATGTCACAAGGAATGTAATCAAGGTGATTAACCTCGTTATGTCTGATGCAGTCTTTTATTTCAACTGCCTTACTCATACCTACCTTACCAATAAGAAGGTCGCTCATTGTTGGGTTGCCGTCTGTATTGTCGAAAGCGGCATATTTGGATAAATCCGCCTGTGGGTCAAAGTCTATTGCAAGCACTTTGTTGTTTTTGAGGGCGAGAGCGGTTGCTATATTAAAAGCTGTTGTTGTCTTACCGACTCCGCCCTTCTGATTAGCTATTGAAATGATTTTGCACATAATTTATACCTCCGTTATCTTGATTTATCTGTTTGTTTTTCTTTGCTGACTGTATTTTTTTGAGAGATTATTTTAGCGTTATTCTTAATCTGCTTACGAGAAATAGGAGCTTTTCCTTTAGTTCCGTTTTCTTTAGTTTCAACCGATTTAGACTGCAACTTTGATTTTTCAGGCTTTTGAAATATGTACATCAAATCGTGTTGTTCTCCAACATCGGTAACATCAAACTTTTTGACACATTTTCGTAGCCAAGGGAATGTTGTATTCATATCATCAATAAGGTTTATGATTTCATAATCAAACAGTTTTCCTTTTGAAATATATCCCGACCATTGTCTGTGAACAAAGCCGTTATCAGTAAAGAATTTGTTAATTTGTTTGTATGCTTTTAGATATATAAAAGGATTATCAGATTGATATATTTTTTGAAGAGCCTTAGAGTCTAAATCAAAATTGATTGCTTTTAATGATTTAATCATTCCTTTCTGCATTTGTTTAAACCTAACATAATATCTTCGATGCTGCCATTTGACTTGTTATGCCAAAAATATTTTACGGCATAATTTTTAAACCAATCCATATCATACAAATCAAGAATTACTCTCCATAATGCACCGTAATCTCTGTTTCTGCCTTTATCTGCAAAAATCAAGTAATAGGGTTTATCGGTTTTAATTTCAGCTAAGTCAAAGCGTTTAAACATATTCCTGATGAATTCATACATTTCTTTAGGGTCGTAAATATCGTCATTGATAACCTTTTCTTCATCAATAACAATTTCGACCTTGTATTTAAATTTCATTTATATCACTCCTTAAAACGGTAAGTCTTCGTCAGCACACAGTGCATCGTGTATCATCTGATACTCTTCCTGTTTCTTGTGGTCAGGGTCAAGCTTCGGTATTGGTTCGCTTTTGTCAACTCCTCTTTTGGTGTAACCGAGATAGTCAACTTGTTCAACAATGACTTCTACAATATTTCTGACAATATTCTCTTTGTCTATGTAGCTCCTCGTTTTAAGGTAGCCTGTAACAGCAATCAAATCACCCTTGCCTTTATATTTGCAAAGATTTTCAGCCGTCTTGTTCCAAAAGACAAGGTGCAAATACTCTGCTTCATTACTGTAAATACTGTTAACAGCTAACACTACATTGCACAGAGCTTTGTTTGTTTCCTTTGTGTATTTGAGTTCAGGATTGGCAGTAAGTCTGCCGATAAGTTTTACTTCGTTGCGAATCATAATTTTAACTCCTTTAAAAATATTTGTGTTTTGCAACTTCTGCCCCGTTGGGGCACAAGTTAATTTTCAATTACTTTGTCATATAACGCAGCTTTTTTTACGAGCCTTTCAGATGTAACCATCATAAAAAATCTTACTGCATCGCTTGCGTTTTCAAAGTCTTTCGTGTGGTTCTCACCGTCAAGGTCTGTATATTCAACTACTCGTACAATTGTCATTTTATTACCCCCTTGATTTTATTTTAATTTTTATGGCTTTATTATACATCAGTATAGTGCTACTGTCAAGCATAAGTTTTTGCTTTTTAAATTTGTTTTTTATTTTGCCCTCACATATTGACAATCAAGTTATATCTGATAAACTTATAGTAGTATCGTTAAATATAAAAACGGAGTGATAATATGAGAAAACTAAAAGAATTCACTTGTGAAATGTGTGGGGGAAAATTCCACTCCTATGCTAATCACGCTAAGTATTGTACATACTGCCGTGACAAGAAACAGGTTGAGCGAGTACAGGCTCACAAAGATAAATTGAAATCCGGTACAGCAAGACAAATCGGTTCTGAACAAATTTGTCCTCAATGCGGAAAAACCTTTGTACTGAAAACCGGAAATCAAAAAGTTTGCGAAGAATGTGCAAAAAAAAGAGTATATAAGAAAACCACCTTTCAAAATCCAAACCTATCATATGACACAATTCATATCTATGTGCCGAAGGGCGAGAAGGTGAAATTACAGGATTGGGTAAAAAGTAAAAATCTGACACTTAACAAGGCATATAATATGGCGATGCAGTTGTTTATGGAACAGCTCGATAAAGAAGATACCGAGAGTAATACACTATTGTAAATCCTGACTGTGCGACTTTTTTTGATTGTTTAGATAATCATCAATGCTCTGACGAGCAAATTCAATTTCTTTTAATTCGGCTACAATTTGCTTGTAGCGTTCATTCATTTTTCGCACTTCATCAATCAGATTTTTCTTTTCATCCTCCAGCTTGTCTAAAGGTGGTAATTTTCTGTCCGGATATAAAGTTAATAAGTTTTTTACGGCATCATCGTACTTTTTCAGTGCGGTGATGTTTTCTTTTTTGAATTGTTTTTTATCTTTATGGGATAAATATTTTTTGTGTATTGGTTTGTATTTTTCGTATGTCCTGATGAGCTTTATTGTATCTGATAACTCATCAATTTGATGTTGTTTAGCATTCAGTTGTGACACAATAACCATCCGTTCGTTATATTTATTTGTTGCTGAACTTTCTAATTTTTGATAATTTTCGGATGTAAGTAAATTTATTGCATCGGCTGCCTCTTGCATATTTTTAATATTTGCCCAATGCAACAAGCCTTTTGAATTTTGAAATATTTCAGCAGATGTATCTATGATTTTTGTTTTATAGGATTTTCCGGATACACCTGTTTTAAGCAGTTGATACTGTTCAATTCGTTTGCGTAATTGAGGTTCGTCATAATACCAACCGAGAGTGCGACCTCTTGAAAATCGCTGTTGCCCTTGTAATTTAAATTTAATCTTAATAACATTCTCAGGTGTATATTTATACTCAATGTTACATCCTGCAAGTTTATTAAGAAAATCCTCAAAACTTGTAGATTGCATTATGGTTTCATCTATCAAATACCTTAATTTCGATTTCCAAGACTTACCTAAATAATCCTGCTGCCATTCATAGTAGCATTTACCTTGATTTTTTGGATTTTCAATTATTGATAAATTGTATTCTCTGCATAAATCATCGTTTATGTTTCTTAATTTCTCCCACGATTTTCCGCCACGGTTTTTCTGCCATTCAAAGGTTCTGAAATTCACAAAATCGACATTATTAAAAATAATATGGTTATGAATATTTCCCTTATCTATGTGTGTTGCAACAATGTATTGATACTTGTTTTCAAGTAATCGCTCAGCAGTCTTTATGCCAATTTCAAGTGCTTGTTCAGGAGTAACTTCCTGTCCTTTAAACGACTGTTTGATGTGTTGTGCAAGTACACTTCCTTTGCCTGTTCCAAAACTTCGAACAGACAGAAATTCTTTTTCAGCTTTCTTACCGTCATCCATACAACCGAAACAATACACATACTTTTTGTTATCGGTTTTTTCAGGATTTAAGATGTAGTCAACAGCTACAGAGAGCGTAGTTTTGATTGAACCGAGTTTAGTGACTGCCATATTTTTTCATTTACCTCTTTTATGTAATTAACATCATCATCATAAAAACGATTTGTTGAATTTATTCGCCTTGCAATTTGGTTCACATTAGCACCAATTGCAGTTAACTCCTTTTTTAAATCCGCAAATTCTGTAAAATTCACATTTACAATCATTCCCGAAAGTGCCATTTTTCGCAAATATGAACTTAATGATTTTTCATTAGTCAATGTAGCCCTTTTTTCAATTATTTTCAACTCCTGTTCGTTTACTCTAAATTTAATTGTTGTTTTTCTTGTATTCTTGTTATTCATAAAATAACCTTCCTGCTTATTATAAAAATCTTAAAAGACGGGGTTTTAGGGGTATCCCTTAACAAGCAATTTTTCAAAATCGGAACGATTTGAAAAATTGGCGATTTGTGGACTTTGTGTCCACACACCGCAGTGCTTGCTATTATAGAATTTGGTATATTTTAACGAATCACCAAATTCTATAAAATGCCCCTATATATATTCCGCAAAAAAGACTATTTGTCACTCTTTTTTGAAAATAAAAAAAGATTTTTCTTTCGAAAAGAAAAATCTTGTAATTGCAAATATATTGTGATAGTATAGATATATCAATAGTTGTCTGTTCGTTCGCTAAAAGAATGGAGTGTTCTTTTAGTGAATGACGGAAATCATTACCCTGATGAGCAAAAACAACTCATATTACTTAAAGCTCATAAGCGTAAATCTTGGCGACAAGAACATTATTTGCTTTACGAAAAAGACTATCGGCAAAACAATTGCAAAAGAATAATATCTTTGGACGAGTTTGCGAATGATAAGGTCAAAGCTTTAAAAGACGAGAAGGCAGATATTGATAACATACTATATCAAAGATACTTGCACAACGCTCTTACGGAAGCTTTAGACAGCCTACCTGTAATTGAAAGGCAAATTATTGAAGAATGCTTTTTTTACAATGATGTTAAGCGAAAAACATATGAGGAACTCGGCGAAAAGCATAATCTGTCCAAAGGTGCTTATTATAACAAGTTATGCCGAATTTTACGCAAATTACGCACACTTTTAGAGCAATATTCTGAGTTTTGAAAATTCTTTTGATTTTTTTACTTATTTAGGGTGACAAACCGCAAATTTTGCGGAATATATTTAAGAGGATAAAATCCTCACGAAGTCTTGACTTGATTTTTTTAGATGTTATTATGGAGGTAATCAATTGTTGCCTGCGTAAAAAGTGCCGTAAGGAGATCCACATATGCAGGAAAACAAGCAAAACATACGATTTACTGCCCTGTACTGTCGCTTATCGTCTGATGACGAGCTAAAAGGGGACAGCAACAGCATAATACATCAAAAACAAATCCTACAAGACTATGCTCTTAAAAATAGTTTAACTCCAACAGAAGTGTATGTCGATGATGGCTTCACCGGAACAAATTTCGATAGACCTGACTTTAAAAGACTGTTATCTGATGTTGAAAATGATTTAGTCAAAACAATAATCGTTAAGGACTTATCACGATTCGGAAGAAATTATCTTAAAGTTGGATATTACACAGAAATATTGTTTCCATCAAAAGGAGTTAGATTTATTTCGGTTTCTGACAATCTTGATACATCTGCAAAAGATGAAATCAACGATTTTATCCCATTTAAAAATATTATGAATGAGTGGTATGCAAAAGACTTGTCACGAAAACAACGAGCTGTAATTAAGAGCAAAGGCAACGCGGGCAAAAGATTATCCACAAGACCAATTTACGGCTACAAAAAAGCCGAAAATGGAGATTGGATAATTGATGAGCCGGCTGCGATCGTTGTTCGCAAAATTTTCGATTTATATTTAAAAGGTTACGGTCCGGCAAGTATCGCAAATTATCTTTTTGCAAACAAAGTTAAGATTCCTTCTTTAACCGGTTTGCAAATATCTGATAAAACGAGAAATCCATATCGTTGGTCGAAAGATTCCGTAGCACATATCTTGACTTGTCAGGATTATTGCGGAGATATGATTAACTTTAAGCGTTCAGATGTTGATAATCTTGTAATATTTCCAGATAAACAAGAACCTATTATAAGTCGAGAAATTTTTGCAGAAGCACAAAAATTGCGTTTGAGCAAAAAACCGGTAAGACACTCTTACAGCGAACCTGTTCTATTTTCGGATTTTCTGCGTTGTGCAGATTGTAAAAATCGAATGTATGCACAGCGACGCTATAAAGGTTCAACTTCCTACACTTGCTCAACCGCTCGAAAAGTACAAGGTTGTTCATCACATTATATCAACGAAAACAGGTTATCAGATTGTGTTAAAAGCGAAATTAACAAACTTATAGCTAATAAGACAAAAGTTGTTGAGTTTGCAAAAGCAAAAATGCATACTGATGCCAAAACGGCACAATGTGCAAGTGTTAAAAATCTAAAAAATGCCCAAACCCGCATTTCTGAGATTGACGCAATATTAAAAAACTTGTATGAAGATAAAGTGCGAGGAAATATCACTCTTGAAACTTTTAAAAAGCTCGAAAATGAGTTTTTGCGTGAACAAGCAAATCTCAATCAAACAGTAATTAACCAATCTCGTATTAAGGTCAACATTGATTCTCAGTCAAAAAAGATTTGTGAATTTTTGAGAAAACTTGAAATGTACAAAGTTCCAATTCAAGAGCTTTCAAGAAATGTGTTAATTGACTTGATTGATAAAATTGAAATTTGCGAAGCAGAAAAAGAGAACAACAAACGCAGTCAACAAGTACATATTTATTATTTAGGGATTGGCAAAATTGACCTTGAGTAAAATTTGTACCCAAACAGTAACGCCCTTAA